>JACCDI010454763.1_pt1 | contig 73329 bp, 73 predicted proteins | sample 7442791 | NCBI WGS metagenome assembly JACCDI01 (sample SAMN15323434, study PRJNA562643) | freshwater metagenome | isolation source: river surface water | place: USA:Blue River Watershed | collected 2017-08-15
GTTTGATATAATTAATAACACCTTTATTTATGTTTTTAATGTTATTAATATTATTTATATTATTTATTGTTGACGGTTTGTTTTTAACGTTTTCTAATTCTGATTTAAGTTTAGTTATTTCTTCTTTTATTTCATCAATTTGATTATTGTTTACTGCACATTTTTTTTGATGTTTATATTTGCTGTTTCTGTTATTATACACTTTACCACAAACTTTACAACAATATTCTGATATATCTTTTTTTTTGTGATATTTTTCGTTATGTTTCCATAAACCATTTTTTGTTTTGTAGTTTTTATTACATGTTTTGCAACAAAATAATTCAAAATTATTATTGTTAATTTCTGTCATTATAAGATATAAATACTTACCTTTAAATAATTTATAAAAATACTAATTTAAGTCATACATTTGGGAGACATTTAAATTATAGTTCCTTAAAAATATAATTATGATAATTCATCTAAATATTTGTAATTATATTTTTATATTATTTATACCTTATAATTTTACATTGTAACTATTTCCATATTTTTATATAACATGTATGAAAATTGTTTAAAAATAATTTGTTTAACAAACATTTGTTAAAAAAATAAAAAAATTTCGCGCGTAAGTTTTACCTGGGAGACATAGTTCCATTTTTAAAATCATTAAAGGTAGTTAACAAAATATATTCTAGTTCCAAAATAATGGAACTTATTTTTAATTTACATAGTTGTAAGTATTGTTTAATAATACTTTATAACAATAAAATATATGTATAATACATCTATTTATATTTCATGTATATAACAATTAATATTTCCAAAATAAGCGTAATAATGTCTCCCAATGATGGAACTCCAGAGTGACAAAATAGGGTTACGTAATAATGTGGAACTATTGTAACCCTAAATAGGGCGACGCGTATTTCCATAAAGTATTACTTTGGGACGACAATATGGGAGACATTTTAATATTATTATAATAGATTATATTATGTATTATTAAATGTTATTTACATTGTAATATATTATATCATTACAATTATTATAATAAAACCATGTATGATAGTTTCCAATAGTTGCAAATAAGTATATTGACGTATAGAAAATTTAGTTCCGGAACTCTGTCTCCCTAGGGTCGGGCGCGCGCGCGAAAAATATTTTTAAAAACTGATTTTTTATACAAAAACTTGTCACACAATTAATTTTATTTTTTCAAATGCACGATTATTATTTGAAGTAATTTTACGGCAAACATTTAATAAAAATTGCGCGTGTTTATTTACCGTTACCACTTTTTAACATTATATAAAATTAAATAAGATAACAAATTAACATTTTAAGTCAGTTAACAAGCCTTACATGTATAAATGTATGTAATTAATTATTATAAATATAATTACATATGTATAAGTTGTATAATCATATATATATATTATTATAATATAATTACAAAAGTGGTAATAAAGTGGTACTTTTGGAAACAAAATTAAAAATTGGTGGTAATAAAGTGGTAATTTAAAATATTCAACTAAAAAACAATATATAACATAAACTATAAAGTGGTAATATTTATTACCACTTTCTAACGAAAATGTTAACAAAAGTACCACTTTATTACCACTTTTGTAATTGTAACAATAATAAAATTAATATATGTTCATACTTATAATATTAAATATAAATATTATTATAATTACATAAAACCATATAAAATACATCACACAATTTGTTAACACCAAATAAAACAATAATTGTTATCTTATTTAAATATAATAGTATTACAAAAGTAGTACTGAAAAAAAAGGGTCGCGCGCGCGAAATTTTTTTGTAAAACTCAACTTTTTTTCCAAATTTTTTTACTGGGTTTTTTATTTATGTAATTTAATTATTTGGTTTAACAGTTAAAATTAATTTCAACCGATTATTAAAAACAGTTTATGCCCAGAATATATTGCAATGGGGTTTTTGATTTATGCCATATCGGTCATATTAAACAGTTCGAACAAGCATCAAAATATGGTCAAGTTGTCGTTGGTGTTCACTCAGATGAAGATGTAGCAACTTATAAAAGGGTTCCAATTCAAACAACAGAAGAACGGGTTATCACAGTTAAAAATTCAAAATGGGTTGACCAAGTTATTCCGAATGCTCCTCTGATTACTACGCTTGATTTTATGGAAGCTAACCAGTTAGATTTTATTTTGATATCTCCAGAATATGATAACCCGGATGATCATTATTATGCAGAACCAAGAAAGGCTGCACGTGTAATTGTTGGTTCTCGTTATCCAGACATGTCAACATCGTTAATTGTCTCTAGAATAAAATCAAGAAATGATTTATAAGTTATACTTGAATACTTTTAACCAATTGGATATTTTGTTCATTAGACAGTTTGTTCAGGCTAATATACAGGAAAACTTCATTTACATCTGGTGTTTTTATAACTTGGATAAAATTGGCATTAGAATTAGTAATATTTCTCATCACGTTATTTAAGTTATTTTTATTGGATTTTTTCAAAAATATTTTAATAGTTACTGGGTTAACCACCTGAAACTTCACACCTGTACTATCTAACAAACCAATAAAAATTTCCAACTGAGACAAACAGTATTGCTTTACTTTATCAATTTCACCTGCTTCTAATTTTTTCAACATATTTAATATATCTGCATCATTTGCAAGTTTTGAACCATTCGTTGAACCAATAAGTTTGGACATTTCAAGACTAGCACACGCATATCCAATCGATGTATCATTTAATTGTAATACTTGTGCTAAATTATTGATTGTGATTATATTTGAATATTTTATAAGTTGGTCAGGTTTAATTGTTCGACTAATTGATTTTTTATAACAACGATTTGTTCCTTTTGATTTATATGTTTGAATTTGTTGAATTTGTTGAATTGGTTGATTTAGTTGGTTTATTTGATTATCCGCAGTAAAATTATTCCATGTGGTATCAACTATAATTAAAATATTTTCAGGAACTTGGCTAATAAATTTTTCAAATTGTGTTTGTTCAATAGAACCCGAAAAGACAATTAACCTGGTTAAACTATTTATTTTGTCCAATATTTTATCATAATCAGGGACAACTTGGTTATTTTGAATTTTAATTGTGTTTGCTGTTACCGCCCGGTCAGTAGGGATAAAATTATATTTGAACAAATTAATCAAAATGATATGGTGCTTAACAGGAACAAATTTTTTAATAATTTCTGTTAAAAATTCCAGAGTATTTTTAAACCAGATAATATTTAATTTTCCCAATATTTTTTCTTGTAATTTGTTAACGTGGATTTGATTTTGTTTCAGTGATAATGCTGGGCTTACAAGTTCAGAGTCATTAGCAAAATTATTAGCTAAACTATTAGAATCAAATTCTGCTAATTCAGCTGATTCGGCCAATTCAAACATATATCCAGGTAGTTTTCCATGAATTTTATTAGAATTAAATTGTCTACCAGCTAATACGGACCATTGATTGTTTAAAATAAAATCTATCACACTATAAAATTCACTATTTCCATTAGATAATTCAGGAAATTTAATAGTACCCAATGCTATTTTATCTTTATAAGATTCAACAGACTTGGATTTTATAAAATATTCCATATCCCAGTCTAAAACTTTTGACCCAGAAAATTCTTCTAAATTTGTTATAAAATTGATAATTTTCCCGTATGGATTTACATAAGGTAAAATTCCATTTAGTAAATTAATATTTGATTTTATGTTGAGATTATGTGAAACATTGAGTATTGATCGGGAAACTTGTTTGGGATCATGCAAGTTATTAATGATAATATCAAAGGGTCCATATTTACTAATCTGGTTTATTGTCCCAGTAAGATTTTTTTCATCAACTAATCCTGTAATGTATTCTAGTTCATATAATTTGGGTTCTCCTGGTTCAATTAAACAAAACAAATTATATTGGTTTTGATATTGTTTTCTAACCGATTCACCAATTATTTGTGAGCGAATTCCAGTAATTAGAATTGATTTTTTTTTATTGGTCCCGATAGTAAAATGTTCTGTTAACCCGGTTTTTAAAACCAATCCAATTAGACAAATAAGTAACAAGTAAATAATTATTTTCCTATTCATTAAAAAAAGCCAAGAAAATAAATAATTTTCCTTGTTAGTTTAAATTAAAAGAATCACCTAATTATATTTAAACAAATAAAAACTAAATAAATTAAATTAAATGAACAAACTAAATTTACCCGGGTCAAACGTAACAGATCATACAAGATGTCAAGAAAAAAGACTAACTTTTAAACAGGCAACCAAGTTATTGGATGATGACAAGTTACTTAGCCCACCTTACCAAACAGATTTGGACCAAGATAAGGTAGAACAAATGGTGAATTCTTATTTAGCCCACCCAGAATATTTAATTTACAAAAATAAAATAGTTGTTGCAGTGGTTTTAGATAATTCAGATGATTCAATTAAACTATATGTGTTAGATGGTCAGCATCGGTTACAAATGGCAAAAATGCTATATGAAGAGCATGACGTAATTGATTATTTAAATTTTTGTTATTTTCGTGTAGATACAAATAAAGAAGCCAAACAATTATTTAAGGAAATTAATCGTGACTCTCATAAAAATGCAAAATACGTTAGTTTAGATGAATTTAAGGAATCAGTTTATATTTCATTAAAAAAATACTTACATGACAAATATTCCAATTATTTTTCAGAAAAAAAATCAAATTTAAATAAAAGATACTCACTAAGTGAGTTTGTTGATAAATTAGTTGAAATTAATTATTTGACTCAATTTGAAAATCTGGATGAATTAACCGGGGATTTAGAAGCAAAAAATAAAAAATTTAATAAATTAATAGACTATCAAGAATTTTATTTGGAGTCACCTGATATGTTTTATAAAGATGAATTAGCAAATGTTAAAGATGGTAAAATATTTTCCCTAACCAATAATAATTTTTTGGATTATTTATTAGATCAAGAAATTATTCCCGATCACAAGTTTAAAAATATCAAAAAGAACATTACACCAAAAACCCGATTAACAGTATGGGCAAATTATTATGGGGAGCTAGAAAGTTCCCCATGTCCTTTTAGTAAATATGGGTGTGTAAATAATATTTCCAGAGGTAAAAATGGTTTTCATTGTGGTCATATTGTATCAGAATTTAATGGAGGAAAAACAACCATTGATAATTTAAGACCTGTTTGTTTTAATTGTAATAGTGCAATGGGAACTAAAAATTGGCCTGATTATTTAAAAACAGTTAAAACCGCATATAGAAAAAATAAAAAAAATATTATAAAGGAAGTTTCTATTGATATTTAATGACAGTGAAATCCACTGAATTCGCCAAAAAAACTGGAACAGAACCAGTTCAAGATAAAAATTCAAATCATACCCCAAGCCACAACACAAGCACTTACGCAATAAGTTGTGCCTGTTGTAACAATGACATTAAAGGAAAGTCCATTAGTATTTTTTATTATGGAACATTAATTCAATTATGTGGAGAACCTTGTGGGATTCGTGATTATTTGGGAACCCAATAGATGTGTGTTTGCTCAATTTAAAAATATAAAAAATTATTTTTAAATTACGCCATTATTTTTTTACAATTGTATATAATAGCAATGAATATTGAAGAACATTTTGATTTATTACTTGATAAATATGAATTGAGAACCCTATACTACAAGTATTTGGCCTTTTCAATGTTAACAACAACTTTAAAAGAAAGTTTTTACTGGTTATTGATATATTTTAGTGAAAAAGTAAAAAATGAACCATCCCTTGTTACCAAATATGCAATTTTATTATTGGGAACTTTTGGTTTAAATCTTCCGGTTGAAAGACAATTTAACCATTTTAAAACTGAGTTAATGAAAGAAATAAAGTTAGCAAATAACAAATATTTTAACGAACGTGTAATTGCAATGTCCAAAAAAGAATTATTAAATTTTGATTTAGTTGAATATTTTAATGTTCTTGATCATTTTAATGAAAATTTAGAACAGTATATTGAAAATATGAAAAAAAAATACGATATTCCAATAAGATGTTTAACATTGGTAATAATTGCTTTAAATAAAAAGTTTAGTATTTTAATTGGATTATTTGCAGTATTTTATTCAATTGTCAAATCATTAAATGAACATAAAATGGAAGATGAAAAGAAATTATCAAAAGATTATTTTAAATATGAAGGAATTATAAGAAATTATTTAATAAATGGAAAGAACTTTTTAATAAACGATGAATTTAATAAAGAATACTTATCAAAAAATTTTGCGGAATTTGAAAAGGTTAATAAAGAAATTCAAACTCTCAATCACAATTTAGACCTGAAGGTTAACATGGTTATGTTTGCAATGATAATTGTTGTAATTTGGTTAAAAATAAAAGAGCTAAACCAATTTGATTTTTTCTATTATTTCCTTATTATTTATGATATTGAATTTATTGGAGACATAGTTAATGAATACTATAAAACCAAAGTCACATACGCTAAAATGCAAGAAAGATTAACTTATTTAAATAGTTTCATTCCAGAGTTTAAGGAAATAGCAGAAAAGACAAAGGTTAAGAATATTCAAATAAAAAAAATTACAAACATAAAACCTAAACTTTATTTACCTGTAGATAAAACTTTAGAATTTGAAGAAAATGATCATGTTTTATTAAATGGCGAATCAGGTAGCGGAAAAACTACATTACTTTACTTACTTAAAGGTATTGTAAAACCAACCGAACTAGAAATAAACCCAGCAATTGAAGTTGTAAATTCACAAACTTATTTAACGTTACCAAATCATAAAAGTTTATTTAGTGGAAATTTACATGATATAATAACAAATTATGATAAAAATGCAAATACAGAACTAATAGAATATTCATTACAGGCATCAAAAATATCACATAGATTAAATTCAAATGAATTTGTAGACATTGAAACTTTATCTGGCGGAGAAAGAATTAGATTACTAATTGCTCGAATTATTTATGCAGTAAAAACAAAAAATTATAATATTTTATTATTTGACGAAATTGATGAAAATCTTAATGACAAACTTGCAGTTGAAATCTGTAAAAATTTAAGAGATATTTTTAAAGATAAAATTATACTTTATGTCACACATAATGAAAAAGTTAAGGAATTATTCGATAAAAAAATATTTGTTAAGAAGGGATTAATTGAGCCCGCATATTAAACATTAAAACTAATCAATAAAATCAGCTAAATCATTGGCATTTGTGTCTGTGGAATCGGAATCATCAGAATTAATGTTTGAAATATCATAATATTCGTTAATTTCCTGATATTGTTTTTCCACATATTTTTTAACATATTCTTTTGAGGCTCCATGTTCTTCTAAAAAAGTTTTATTTTTTAAAAGAAACTCAACTGCTTTTTCTCTTTTTTTTTTAATTTCTTGAATTGACTTTTTTTTGGCTTGGTTTTTGGTTTTTTCGGTATGTTTGGTAATTCGTTTTTCGTACTCTCCATTTATTTTTTCATATTGTTCATCAAGAAATTTTTGAATAAGTTTTCCATCAATATTGTTTGCAATCATTTCATCGCGTAGTATTAAAACATTTTTGATAGCGGTTTGTTTCTTATTGTTCGCAATTACAATTCCTCTAGGGATTTTTTCTTTTTGATTATTATTTTTATTCATTCCTAACCTGCAATATACTAATAAGATATTTTTATATAAAATTTTTTCCCAATTGATAATTCAAATTATATTACTGGGAATTAAGTTCTTTAAGTTGAATAAAAAATTAATTAAATGGATTTAAAAGATGTTGTATTATATTAGATAATGAAATTGAAAATAAGACGTGGAACTCAGTCAGATTTGGATCAAGTATACGAACTCCATACCAGATGTTTTAGCCAAACTGATTGTTGGTATAAGGCATCAATCAGGCCTTATTTGGATAAGTCAATTGTATTAGAACTAGCAGAAACAAAAGAAATTATTGGAGTACTTTTACAGGGTTATTTAACTCCTTGTAATAAAAAGTTTGATATTGATGAAACTGCTAATCCTAATTTAACAGATAACTATAAGGAAGATATTTTTGAACCAGTAAATACAAATGGCAAATTATTTATGGAAAAAAACATTCAATATAAACAAATTTATGGAATAATGATGATTTGCGTTGACTCCAAATATAGAGGAAAGGGGTTGGCAAAAAAATTAATAAAAAAACATTTTGTTGACAATGCAAACAAGGTTGTTTGTTTAAATACAAGACGTTCAAACATTAGTGCATATAAATTATATCAAACAATGGGTTATGACCATATTGCATACATTAAAAATAAATATTTTTTACCTAGCGAAGATTCTATTTTTATGATAAAAGACTTGTCAAAACCATCTGAGTAAAAATTAATATAAAATTTAATAAAATTATAAATTAATTTTTTAGCATAATACTGATTTTTTATGATTTACATTTGAAAATCCAATTGAAACCAATTTAGCACCAGTATCAAAATTAAGAATATTATATCCATCAAGTAATTTAGGGTCAACATAATATGTATTAATTTCACCAATTGGGTTATCGCAATTGGTATTTAGTTTTGGAATGGCATTATTAAAATCAGATACAACAATTTGTCCTGTTCTTAAAATCATTTGGGTTAAACTTGTTATTGGGGTATTATTATATATGGAACCAATTGAAGGAGTAATAAAAGTTACATTTAAATAAGATGAATCATGAACTACATTTACCAATTCGTTTTGTAAAGTTCCTCCATCAGCATATTGAGCTTGTTTCCAGGTTATTGGGGGAAATACAACTGGTATAGCAGAAGTACACATTAATAAGCTAACTTGATCAAAAGTTGTTTCTAGCAAATCATATCTAAAAACATCTAAATTACCTGTATATAAATTAGTAGTTCCAACATAAGTTTCAACAGATGGTTTTGGTAGTTTACCAACAATTGCACTCATGGTATTGGCAAGTGGATAAGTATTTAAAAGAGATACATTAGTACTAGGACTAATTGAATATACCATTTTGTTTCTAACGGATGAATAAAACTTTTCTGCACTTACAATACCTTCATTTAAGTTTTTAAAATGACTAAGGTAACCAGCATTAATTCCTCCAGCTGAAATTCCAGTATAAAAATCATACTTGGTAGGACTAACAGCTTCAAGATATTTTAGGATTCCAATTTCAACAGCACCAAATGAACCGCCGCCACTAAATGCTAATTGATTAAGCCCATTGACTCCAATAAGCCCAAATACAAGACTAACTAAACCTTTAAAAAATTGCATTAGAATTATATAAATAAACTAGATTAAAAGTTAAAAAAACAATTTTTTTATAATTTTGGGTTTTATTGTGGGGAAAAAATTGAAAAATTAACTCCTATAGGGCCCTAATTAATAAAAGTTTAATGAACCCTATTACTCGATTAGAAATATTAAAGCTTACCTACTGCGGTTTTTCTGCAAAAATAGTTGAAACTAACAAGGTTGTTTATTGTTGGAAGTTTCCACCCACTGTTGGTGCGACAGAAATTCCAAACATGTCAACAATTTCATCTCCTCATCAACTAACTTCTGATTCTCATATTCGAAGGGACACTTTTGTTCAATTCGTTTCAAGCCAATCAACTCGTCAATCCAATGGAAAATGGAAAGGCGGTGCATGGGGAACAGATAACTTTACTGTAACTAGTACAACCTGGTTTCCAGGAATGTACATAGGTGACATTATTGAATGCAATCAAATTCATCAAGGAATTGTTAAATATTCGCCGAAACCATTTGATGGTTCAGAAACGATTATTCCAAAGACTGAGAATTGTGCGTTGTCTTGTAATGGTATTTGGAATGAAAAATCCTATGCATTTTACATGACTGAAAACATTATGCCCCAGAAGGCCACTGACAAATTATGGATATGGGGAAGTAAACGAATGGAAAGTTTACGCATAAAAATCTTACGTAGGGGTTCTGGACCTAACGTGGATTTTGCCTTAAAGATAGCCCCGGCTGCAGGTGAACACCTAGAGCCAGGATTACCTGCAGATAGAATTGCCCAGGCAATTTGGACCATAACTCAGGAAATTAACATTCCGCAATCAACTTTGTCCAAGTGTTTCTTAATTCCATTGGGAAAGTATTCTGATGATGGCAGAGACCCAAGATACTGGACATACAGTACTTATCAAGATGGAATACAAGTTGAATTTGGAATTCCAAGACCATCATCAACTGAAGCCGATATTCTGTATATTGAAACAGAAGATGATGTGACTCCACCCGAGGAAGAGGCCAAGCCAGTAGACCAAATGGAAATTGCCAAAAAGTATTGGGTTGGCATTAACGACATTTTTGACGTTTACCCGGAATCTGACTGGATGCTGGAAGACCATATGCGATTCATTCCCGATTCAATCAATTGTATTAAGGCTTTTCGTGCACTAAGTGTGGAGGCAAAAACCCAATACAAAATGTAATTAGTTTAAAGACTAATTAACTTAATTTATCAAATGGAAAAACAAATACCTGAATTTTATGTTGTTAATTTAGCTCAGGATAATTATTGTACTGGATGTAAAAAAATTTATCCAAAAGAATTAACCAATACTGAAATCAGATTATGTGGTTGTGACCAAAACAAATACCCAGTTAAAAAATTTGCATTCAGATTAATTTGCGATTATTGTCATAAAAATTATGCACAAATTGGTTCAAATCCGATAGCAATTTGTGAGAAAAAACCTAAGGAACAAATGTACACATTGGAAAATATTCCATCTGTTAATTCTGATGAACAAGAAGAATCAAGTGAATTAAATGAATCAGCAGATTCTGATGATGATTATGCCTGGAATAAAAATTGGGATGCTTGTTTAAGTTGTTTTAGAGAAAACCAATTACAAGAAATTGTTGAAGTTGCCAAATTAAAAGCCCGTCCAGACACAATCAGATGGGAGCTCCTATATAAGAAACGTGTTGGTATTTTTGATTTTTATGTTGTTTACGAACATAATCAAGTATCTTATGCACAAGATTGTGAATATTATTTATTTGGAGTTAGAAATTATGCTTTACAAGGGAACCCAAAAAAACCCAACACAGTTTGTTTAAATTGGAAAATTCAATCTTATAATCCATATGCAGGTGTTGATGTTATGAATATTGAATTGGTTGAAAAACCCGGTATACACAACCATGTGCAAATTGAATATGAGGAAAAACATTATGTTTGTAAAGTAACATTAGAAATGGATTGGAATTCCCAAATAGAATCCGTGGTAACTCATGGAGTTTTTAATGCAAGCCCGGTTGGCCAAGTAGTTAAATTTATTAAAGACGGTAAGCAAATGCCCAATTGTAGTTATTGGTAAATAAACTGATTTAAAAGAAAGAACATTTTATCTATTAATAAATGCAAACGTCAATTCCAAATGAAAAAAATGACTTGTATTGGGTTGAATCTCACTTTGACCCGGCACCTTGTTGGACAAAACCTGTTCCAGATAATTTATTAGAGGATGGGTTTAATGGTTTTATGAGTTCATCTGAATGTGTGAAATCATTTGACCAAAATGGATATGATTTATGTCCTCTTGAACAGTTATATGCGAAAACAAATATGGAACCCGAATTAGATTTTACTCATTATCGAGGTTTTAGAACAAGTATTCACAAACCATGGTTTTCTCAAGAAGAGAAATTATCAGGTTATGTGATAAATCATTCTATGTTGTTAGAACGTAAAGGTTACGGCGGTGAAGCTTTAGCCCAATTAAAATCCTATGCTAAATCTAACCCTTTGCTTTATAAATTGATTAACTATAAAACCAAATGGGGATTAGATTTATCAATTGACTACGTGGATGAGTCTGGTGAATGTTGGGAAGTATTTCATTACGAATATGATTCATTTGATTATGGGAAAATTATTCAAGTTAAATCAGCAGTTGAGTCCATGGTAGCATCCACAAACTTTGACCAAGTAGTAAAAGATTTACAAGCCAGAAAATCCGAATGGTTTAATTTGGAGTTTTTTGCTCAAAGCGAATGGAAAACAAAATATTTTGGATTGGAACCAGAAAGATTTAAAATGGTTGGATGGCAATAATTTGTTCCAAAAAATTTAATTAAACTAAAACAAATAGAAAAAATTGAAATTATTAAGCTAATTGATTACTTTAATAATTTGTAATGTCTTATACAGTTTATAATACTAATAATACTAATACCTTTGGAAACTCGCTGTGTGAAAATTATGAAAATTATGAAGACAAACTACATTTTCCAATTTCTATTTCAGACTATGTGGTTCCAGATAGCGTAGCTATTACAATAATTGGATATGTTGAATATTACGATTATTCGGAATCAGAAAACATTCCCTACGCAAATAATATTTTACCTTTAACAATTTATGACTTAAAGGTAAAACCAAACCAAACCGATAAAATAGCCAATGGTGTATTTGAAAAAGTAAAAAAAACCAGTGCGCGTGTTACTCAAATATTATCCAACAAATATGCACAGTATTTGCAAAATGTTCAAGTTAATCAGACCAATCAGACCAATCAGACTAACCAGTTTAACCAAGATAGACCATGTGATTACTGCGATTCAGTATAAAAAGACGCGGTATAAAAAATTGATTTTTTTATCTAATATAATAGGTATAGTAAGTTTTTTAATGGATAAATATATAATTAGTTTAAATACAATTCTTACCACTGCTAACGTTTGCAAGTCTCATGGGATATCACATGCATTAGCAGTACTTGAACATTCAACAAAAGCATTAGACTCATATGATTATGGTATTAGTGAAACTGATAAACTCGCAGTTAACCTAGCAAGTTTGTTACATGATGCAGATGACAGAAAGTTTTTTCCATCAAATACAAATTATGAAAATCTCAGATATATTATTCGAGACCAACCAGAACAAGTTATTAATTTAACAATTCGTATGGTTCAATTGGTTTCATCATCTGCAAATGCAGATTCAATACCACCAGATGTTATTGGTAAAGAATGGATGTTAATTCCACGATTTGCTGACAGGATTGAAGCTATTGGATTAGTTGGAGTTGAACGTTGTTACCAATACAACAAAACAAAAGTACAACCATTATACTTGCCAGAAACTCCAAAAGCAAAAACCGAAGAAGAAATTTGGACAATTGCAACTGTAAACCGTTACAATAGTTATGTTGGCAAATCAAAATCAATGATGTGTCATTACTATGATAAATTACTTAGACTAGGTTTATTTGAAACTGTAAATCCCTATTTATACAAGATTTCTCGTGAGCGCAATGGTATAACGGTTAAATTTGCATTATACTTTGGTTCACGAGAAAATATGTCTGAATCAGATATTGAACAATGGATTAAAAAGGAAAGCACAATGATTTTATAAAATAATCTCCACTTTTTTTATTAAATAAAAATTGATTAAAAATAATTTTTCCAATTAATTTTAGTCAATTAAATAAACTATGAGTATAAAAACAGCAACAGGTGATTTTAATTATTCCGATATATTTTTTGGGCATGAATTATCAGATTTAATTGATATAACTCATAAAGAATTATCCCGAGAACTACATTGGAAAACATCCCAATTAAAACCAGGTACTTTTGGGTTTGACTCAATTGCATGTTCAATTGGGTTTTTATTGAGTTTAGAACCTTTACCCATAGATATAGAATATGGTGCTCGAATAGTTCATGATGCATGGGTTAGAAATTATTTGTTCTGGTCTGTAATTAAACCCCATGTGCTATTACCCAAATACTATTCACACTCATTAAAACCATTGGTTGATAAAAGAAGAAAAATGCTTGCTATCACGCCTTATTCAATGCTACCTGAAAATGAAAAAGAAACAAATAGAATTATAGTTAAAACACTTTATGATTATTTGCAAATAAATTATGATAAATCCCAATTAAATGAAGACACATTTTTGGATTAGTTTCCAATTATGAATTTTGCATATTTAAACCAGCTGTTTCACTAATTAATTGGTTATTTAGCGTTTTATTTATTGATTCAATTAAGTAGGACTTTAAAATATCTCCTTCTGTTAGAGTTCTTTCAACATAAATTTGGTTAAAACATGTTGAACTTTTAATACACCCGTGCAATTGGTATGTCGTTTGAACAATTTTACATCTTTCGCCGTTAAAAGTTCTAATTGATGACTTGCCTAGCCAAAATTGTAAAAACGATTTTAATTTATTTACATCAGTTAAATTTAAATCATTTAAAACTTCAAAAAATGTCTGTGCAAATTTCGGATTTGTAATACCTATTAATTCACAGTTATTTTTTAGGCTGTGTGAATTATTTTCTATTATATTATATTTTTCATTAATTGTTAGTATATCATAAAGAATTTTTGGAGTTATTTTATTTTTAAGAACATTTGTTAAACCTCCACCATGTTGTACAAACATATCATTAAAACCATTAATAAAAGCAACGGTGTTTTTATTTAAATATCTGTTAGTAATTTCATCGGTTAGGTAATCTTTTTTACTCTTTGGTGTTTCGTCTTGTAAAATTAAAAACTCATCAAATTCCCTATCTGGTAGTTCAAATAATTTCAAAGTGTATTCTGTAAAAAATCCAACATCAAACTTTGCCATTTCTTGTAAAAATGTTTTAACGTTTGTTATTTTGTTTCCATTTATTAAAAAATAACAAATTATCGGATGTAATTTAATTGTTGGTATTATATTTTCCATCATTACAGAACGAAAAAAACAATTACCAATAACTTTCCAATTAACATTTTGATTTATAACGTCAGATGGAATTAAATGGTCATCTACTTCAGTTAACATTTGTAACAAGTACTTGTGTAGATTTGAATAAAAATCTTTTGTTAGTCCACCGGCATCGGTTCCAACTGCTCCAGTTTCTGTAATGAAAGTTAATCTAGGTTTGTAGTTTACAAACATTAATTTTTTTGTTTCTTCATTTTTAAATAATTCAACTAAAGAACGCAAAAAATACTTATTATCAATAATTAGTTCAATTCTACTTGTTGAATTGGAATTAATTAACTCTACATAAACATCAAAAACATTTTCCAGATGATTTAATAGTTTTGTACTTTCTTCTGTATTTAAATAAGAATGAATGCCTGATAATTTTCTTACATATGTTTTAGGCAAATATAATTTATAAGTTGGGTCAATTAATGGTAGTACATTAGGAATTGTTTTATAATTGGAATTTTTTATCAAGTATAAAATTAGCACGTTTGCAAGTCTTCCCTTATTTATTGCCGACTCAACTGGTATAATTTCATAAATTGACAAAACATTATTTTTATTAATTAATTCCATTATACAGTCGAGAATAAATTCTTCATTGTAAGTTAATAAATTATCATTTGATAAAATTAATTTTATAATTCTTATTCCAAAAGAGTTTTCTTTTTTCATATTTAAATTACTAATAATATTATTTTTTAATTTTGGTGTTATCAAATGTTTATTAATTGATAAATACTCAGTAAGTTCCCTTGTTGGAATTTGATAAATGTTTAATTCTAACACATCTTTTAAAATTTCCATATTTGTATTTAAATATTCTTTTGATAAAATAGAACAAATTGTTTGATATCCACAATTTTTAATTTTTTTATATAACTTTTTTTTGTCTGGGGTTTTACAAAAATTACATTTGGACTTACAAATATATGCAAAACATTCTTGTATTTTTTTATATTTAATATGTTTTGACACAGTTTCAAAAAACGAACAAAAGCAATTAATGTCATACTTTTTAATTTCATCTTGTAACAGGTTTTCAATTTGTGCCTCTTTTAAAAATTTAATATTTGAACAAAATCCATCCCATTTAATTAAATTTGACATTAAATAATTATATTATTATAAATTTAAATAGTTTTCAGTTTTTTTTATTTAATTGATAAATTGATAAATTGATAAAATAAATTAAGAACAAATCCAATGCACTTTTTTATATGAAATATTCTGGTTTGTAGGCTTTTAATTAATAAATTGAAAAAAAAATATTTAAAACCTTATCATTATTATTATTAATGTCCAACTCTTATTTGGTAATTGTAAAAACAAGAAATTTAACGTCAATGACAATATCAAAAATGATAATGTTTTCTAATTCAAGCAACGCATATGAATACGCATTAAACATACCAATAACTAAAGAAAAATTCAATACAATTGAAAAAGCCTTAGAAACTAATTTAGTTTGGAGAAGTTCAAAAAATTCTTTGCCAATTCACGAATGTAAATTAATACCTGTTGATAATGATATACTATGTAACATCTATCAAACTGTACCCGATAATGAAAAACTTATGACGTATATTTATAAAGAATTATTTATTAACGAGATAATAAATGAATAGTTTTGTTAAAGCAAATACAATTAACAAAACCAAAAACAAGTTAAACTTATTTGCTTTTTCCAGCTTATAATTTTTACTTGATTGTTTTCTAATCCAATGAAACCGTTTGAGCAGGCGGGTTTTTCACCCAATGGTATTTTTCCAGTAATATGGGGCTGATTTTTTAATTTAATTTCTTTATTTCCCCAAGTTAATTTTCCAATTTTAAAAGCACACGCGTTATCAGATTTTCTTATAACTAAGCCAATAATTTCAGCTATAACAATTTGTCCAGGTAACATGTAATTGGAACTAGGAACAACTTTTGTTTTTCCTCCAAAATACTCTAATGTGCAATGATGATTATAAATTGTACCAGGTGTGGTAAAGTGTGTATTTACAATTGTATCTAATTCTACTTTATCGAGCGGGTTAACTGCTAACCCAATATATATGGGGTTTGGACTAGTAACGATATGTGTGGTTAATGCTGACCCAGAATCAGTTCCATTGAATAAATTATTAATATGTGAAATTATTTGCAAACAAATTTGTTTAATTGGCAGTCTTAGCCAGTTTAGTTTTTCTATATTAGTTTTAACGAATTTTTCAACCGATTGAATTGGTTGGGGTGATTTTATTGCTTGTGTCGCTTGGGTTGCTAATTCAAAATTGTCAACAAACAAATCAATTTGTTTAGAATTGGCAACTTGTTCAAATTCATTAAAATTCTTAACTGTGAATCCAACTACTTCAGAAAATGGATATTCAAAACGTCCAACCATTAATTTATCTCCAGTATTAGATCTGTTAACTATCCCAGCTAAACTAATCATCAGGTATAAAGGCCCAAAATTATTAGGAGACACAAATGAAACAACACAAGGTAACTTGTGTGCAATATCTAAATATCTTTTGTATTGGGATTGGTTAGCATTACATCTGGTAACTAGAATGATTTCAGGACCGGACTCGGAACTAATTGCATGGTGAAGAGCCCCTTGACATGCCAATGTATCTCCCCAATAGTCATCCTGTTCAATATATTTGGCTGATTTACCAAGTTTTTCAAATTCAGAACAAATTTCAGCACCAATAGTTGATTTACCAGAACCTTGTAATCCTTGAAAAAATATCACAACTGCAGGATTTGCCCAAGCTCTTGGTTTGTATAATGGAGTTCCTGCTAAATATTCAGATTCTGTGAAATCACCAAAATCATCAAGTCCAATAGAAATATCAGAATTACCAGTTTCACTCATCCATTGTGTCCAGTATGTGTTAAATCCATTGGGTAATTGACCTTTTACTGCTGACACTTTAGTGACTCCAAGCACAGTACATGGGTATTTTTTACTCATCATCCAAAATCCAAAATTAACCAATTGATTTGTTACTCTAATTGAAGCAGTTGTATTTAACCCATGGTACTTTTGGGCTTGAATAAATCTGGTTTTAATTCTGTCGATATCTTTATATCCTCTTAGAATAACTTGACGCATAAAACGTTTAACAATATAACTAACTGATTTTGTTTTTACAAAAACAGTTTCACCTGATTTAGTATTAACACATCTTAAAACAGACCCTTCCGTATTTTTACAACGGGAAGCAACAAATACTTTATCAATATTATCTAATTCCATAGAGCTATCAAATACTTTTACAAATTCAACAGTTTTTAGTCCAAGTGTGCCAAGTAGCCCAAGTGACTTGATAGTATCAAGAGCTTGTCCTGATTTAAAAAATCCAAACCAACTAATGGTATTATCTCCAGGTGTAAAATGTTGACCATCACAAAATTCTCCAGCTAAACTATATCCGGTAGAAAACAAACTGAGCAATTCTTCTGAATTTAATTTATTCCAATTGGTTTTAATATCCGATAAAATCCCATACATTATTTCATTTGATTTTTGTAAACTGATGGTTTTATCTAATTGCTCAAAAGTGGTAATTACATGATAATTTTTTGAACCAGCAACCAAAAGTTTAACATTCCCATGATAAATAATTTTACAAATTGCAAATTTACCATTGGCTTTTTCCGTTTCTACTATTTCTAAAATTTTATCATTAGCCCACGTGATAATTTTATTGTGGTCATAAATTCCCGATGTACCTTGAACAATTTCATCCTGTTCATCTTCTGGGTCTTCATCAATGTCTGTTCTGCCAGAAAATTTTTCTGGACCTTCCATTAAATCAACAATTTGACCATTTTTAACAATAATAGAACAAGCTCTAGGTAAATATTTTAATAAATTAGGATGGGAAGCATAAATATCATCTTCAAATTTGTTTTTTGGTAAATTTAATGTGTAAGTAAATAATTCATACTCTTCTGTCCCTATGGTAAATTTTTTATTGGTTGACTTTATTTGTTTCATGTACTGGCTGGTATTTCCAGTAATATTCTTCAATTTGATAAAATGTTCCATTAAATTTATCAATAGATTAGATTCCGGGAAAAAATAAATCAATTTTTATTATATTTGTTTAAATAAATTAAATTCAATAATATTACATATCCATTAACATTGATGCTGCCATATCGAGATTTTTGTTTGCTAAAATATACGCTTGTACACATGCTTGTTTTTCAAATCCAAGTGCTTCTAAAGTAGCAATATTTCCCATATCTTCTTGTGTCAAACTAACGGTTTGAGTTTGACTAGGGCCAGAATTATTTCCATGTGAAACGACAGAATCTGCAAAGTTATCTAATTGTTCATTTCCAGCAGCCATATCATTAAGCATTGCTTGAAACATTGGTTTAAACTGAGGAGACATAATAATTTGAGCGAATGCTTCAAAGTTATTATTAAACAATTCCATCATTTGAGGCTGAGCACGAACAAAAACAAGAGTACCAATAAGTGCTGCTCTAAGTTTATCAGTTTCATCCATTTCACCCATGGCTTCTTCATATCCGTCATCTGGATTAGTAAAAATAGACTGGGTAAAACTTGCCGGTTCAGAAGCAGGTTGAGTATACACAGTTACTGGAGGAGCTTGGATTGGAGTTTGAACGGTGGTTTGTGCTGGTGCAGGTTGAGTTTGTTGAGGTTTTGGTTGTTCGGTTGTAACAGGTTTATTTTTTCCAGCCATAAAAACAAACATTAATTTGTCTTTTGGATTTACAGGAGTAAATTCTGAAAATTTTTGTTCCATTGATAAAATTTTACCTTGGTAAATAATTTTAAAAGTATGGGTTTCCTTGCTAGTTCCAGAATCCACATGTAACCTATCAATTACCGAACCAATAGAATCATCGGGATTAACATTATAGGGATATGTTTTATTATTAATTGCTTTGAAAACTACGTCCATTAATATATTGGATAATATAGAATGACAAATAAAATTCAATTTTTTTAGTTTAATGTAATCAAATGAAATTAAATTAAAAAACATACTTGGGTATTTTATATGCATCTGGAAATTCATATGATTTGATTTTTCTCATTAGTTTTGAAATAACTAGTCCAATATTATCCAATTTTTTAACTTGTTCTGGGGTAAGAGGAAGCTTAGAAACAATTTGAACTACTTGAGTTATTTCTTCATGTTTAACTTGTGTATTTGGAGCAAGCGAAAGTTTATTAAGTGATTCACAAATTGAATCTAGAGAATCATCTGAAACTTGTTTATTCAAGTCTAATTTAGCGAGTTGACTAATAATTTCGTCCATTGACAGCCCTAAATAATTGCCAATAAGTAAATGAAAATTCATTTTTTTTATTTAATGTTAGCAATTTTATGAAAACTCTGTAACCATAAAAACTTCAGTTACATTATTAATTTCGCAATCTGTTACAACTAACCAAATTTGACCATCAATATCCCCACACATAAAAACACATTTGGATTCTCCTATAGACTGGATATTGATAATTTTCCATGGTCCAATTTTTTGAATTATACCAATGGTTTCAATAACTGTTTGTTTTTTAACAAATTCTAAATACGTTTTTCCTGTAGTAAGATTACTTTTTAAAATTGCCGATAAAATCATTTTATATTCAAAAGATTCCATATTATTATAAACATTAGGGTATGAAATACTTGTTGTATCAATTGAATTGAAAATTTTTTCAATTGATTTAAATATTTTATATTCGATTAGGATGGCTTGACCAGTTGGTAAATTATGACGACAAATGTCAACATCAATTATTTTATTTTCAGTGTTGGTTGCAACTTCCCATACGGTGTTATTCTCATCCATATAAGCCAGAATTTTATATCCAGAAGTAGCTTTTCCCAAATAAAGTTTTCCAGGAGAAAGGGCCTTTATAATTAAATATTTTTCTGCTGAATTTAATGTTGGTTTAAGAACTGGACAAGGAGGTAATGAATTTGTATAATCAACAAGAGTAAAACCTGATATTTTTTTTTTAACAATTAGGTTTTTGATTTGGGAAATTAAATTAGAATTATCCAATTCTTTAATTTCTGAGGTTTCAATATAAAAACCAATACTGGTATTTGTGTTGTTAGTTATCATTAATTATTATAGATAATATAAAATTAAATTGTTTTTCAATATTTTAAATAAATTACATGAGTTTACAAATACATACCAGGAGGAGGAGAATATTCTTTCTTCTTTCTTGCGGATAAAACTTTAAGACCTTCCATAATATCATCCATTTCAATTTCTTTATTTTGAGTATTTGCATTAAATGTTCTTAGTGCTTGTGATTGTTTGATTTCATTAAATAGAGTTTCAATATCACCACCAAAATATGGAAAACAAGTTTTGTTGTCCGAAAAAAACTTGGATAATTTTGTATCAGGTATATTGGCAACTGTGAACTTTGTTTTTTCGACTTTTCCAATAAAAATTTCTTTTAGTTCTTCTGGTTCATATCCCTTAATGTGATAATGAGAATGGAAACGTCTTTTGAGACCTTTGTTGTATGAAAATAGACACTTTTCTAAATCATCTTCGTAACCAGCAATAATGAACATAAATTTTCCTTTCTTTTCAGAAAGATATTGGTTAAGCATATCAATTGCTTCTTTAGAAAAAGAATCTGTCTTGTCTTCATTTCCAAGAGAATAAGCTTCATCTAAAAATAACACTCCGCCCATTGCGCTTTCAAGCAAGTCTCTAGTTCTATGAGATGTTTGACCAAGATATTCACCAACTAAATCATCTCGCTTAATTTCAATAAATTTATCAGACTTTAAAATTCCCATACGAACAAAAATATCCGCGTAAATTTTGGCAAATTCAGTTTTTCCGACACCAGGTGGTCCGGAAATAATTGTGTGTAAGTACTCATCACAACCGGTTTTTTCATCAAATGGATTTTGCATGTAGTAAATTATTTTTTTGAATACATCTTTTTTAACATCTTGTAATCCAATCATTTGATTTAGTTTTTTTAAAGGTGGGATAAGATAATGTAGTCTTTGAAGAACCGAATGGTGTCTGATATTGAACCAGTGTTTATCAAGACTAATAATATCGGTAATGTTCTTGATAGATGAAATAATTTGATTAATTTTTTCATCTGACCAAGCAGATTTTCCAGGTCTAAAATTAACAATTTTAAATCGGGAGTTTTGTTCAATTTGCTTGTTACTATATTTTTCATTAAACATGAATTTTCTAAAAACTTCCTCTTTTTTTAGTTGACTTTCTTGTTCTTTAATGGTATTTTTAAGTTCTTCAATAGACTTAGCGAGTTCATCATTTGACTGTTTAAGCTTGAGGTTTTCTTCTTTAGCATTATAGTATTCATTATAAGGAATAGAAGAAAGTAACGAAATATTGTGTGTGAGAACACAATTATTATAAGTTAATGGGTCATAATTAGTCATAGGATTCATTAGAATTCATTGATTTACTATTAATATAAAATAAAATTCAATTTTTTAGTTGGGCTTGTTTGTTAATTTGTTTTTTAGTTGTAAATACTTATTTTTGTATTTGAGATATTTTTGACGATAACATTGGGCATTCCATCCTTTAATGTTTATTGGCAATAAACTTTCAGGGTTGGGTCCATTGTATATAGGTGTTCTAATAAGCATTAAATTAAATGTGGAAAAAAACTTATTTCTTACTGGGTCAGCAATACCGGTACTAATTTCATTTTCAACTTTTGTGATTAATTGTTGATGTAGGTTATGTGATATTAGCGAATAAGCAGATACATTTTGGATACTATACATTGATATATTATTAGAATCTCTTGGTTCTCTATTACATATTCCAACAGTTTGATTAAAAACCTGCATTGTCAATTGATAAGGTTCCAAAATAATTTCATTTACATTTAAAATTCCGTATTGAACAAAATGTTTAATTTGATCATTTAGTGCAGTTGTAAGCTTTGATCTATAAAAATCCCCAATAGATAAATAATCATTAAAATTGTGTGGGTTTAGTGATTGGGATTGTTGTATCCCATAGTATTTGGGTAAAGCAGGATTATCCACATAGTCAATATTAAATTCTTGTCCAACAGTCCAAACTGGTCTATAGTTCTGATAGTTTTTCATGTTTATAATTGGTTCTGCTACTATAGCGATAAAGTAGTCTAAAATATTTTGAATTCTAGGTAAAACAGACAAAACACCAACTGTTTTATTTCTACTTGTGCTTTGTAAAAGCCCATATAATGAATCTGGATATCTTGCTTTAGCTAATTCAGATTTAATCCATGCGTGAATTTCCAAGTTAGCAAAGTTTTGTCCAATATTTAATTTCATGAGTCCACCATTTGGTAGTTTAGAATGGGTTGGGTCAAATGGGCATGATTCTACAGAATTTTCATGAGAGAAACAAATAAATGGATACAACATATTTGCTCTAAAATGATTAGTGTGTCCGTTTGAAATATAATATGGAATTTGTGCCATTAAACTATTATTATTGTCATCGCCATCATAATAACTAATATTATATATAACTACACGTGTTGCAGGAGAATCAATATAAATATATTCAGTTGGAGTAAATTTAAAATGTTTATTTTCTTGTAATTGAATATTAATTTCATAAAACTTTGTTGCCATTATATATTAAGATATAAAAAAATTTGAAACAATAAAGTAAATTTTAGTAGTCAGGGTACAACATTTGCAGTAGTAACAATGTTATTTTTGCTGTCATAAATAATAACAAGTGTAAATTCTTCTTTACTATTTAAAACTGCTCGATATGTTGGGAGCACATTTGTAAAATTATAGGCTATAAAACTTTCCAGGTTATGTTTACGAACAATTTTTGGAAAATATTTATGAAGAAGACTTTCATAAAATTTATCAGGGTCATCAACTGTACAGTCACCATTTAGTTTAGCAATATGTTTTGCAACTGAAGATGCTTGGATACTAATCATGTCCTTAACATTTTCACAAATAATTTCTTCCTGGTTAATAGAATAGTAAACCTTTCTGATACCAACAGCTTTCATCATATCAAGACAATTATGACAGGGACGAGCATTGCACGGGTTTCCTGACTTGTTTACTCTGACTACAACTAGATCAAGTTTTGGTGCCTTTTGATTGGCCTGATAAAAAGCACCACCCGCGCTTCCTATCGAACGAGAGTGACTTTCCATAATAGGAAAGAATAGCGTGAGCTTCAGCGTGGAGACTTCCGCAGCTATGTCCACGGCAAGTATTTCTAGGTGAATTACAACAGGGCCTAGAAACCATCTTTCCGCCCTTGACAATAGCAGCAGCTAACTGCTGGTCAATTAAGCTCTTCGACGCCTCGGTATACAACTTATTCAACAAAGTAATCTTATTATAACACATTACAAGTAATAATAACATTAAAATAGTTTATTTTTTTCAATTTTTTCTATTTTTATCCAATTTAACAAAGCATCCCATATAATATATCAAACCAAATAAATATAAACATATTATGTCCAAAAAGTTCTTTGTCTGTATTTCTTGTTTTAAGTATATATCTTCTATATTCATTCCCATTCATTAATTTCATGTCTTCAATTATATCCGAATAATTTTTACTATCAGTAACATCATATTGTTCTAATATTTCTTCAGCATAATCATTATCATCAGAATCAGAACTGACAATAATTTTTTTATTTGCACCATCAAAAAAAGTTTCTCCTTTACCTAAATATTTATCTAAAAATTGAGAACAATCAACAATAACTGAGTTACCATCCAATTCAGTTAATTTAAGTAAAACAAGTTCGTCTGTTTCCGAGTACAGATTAGAAATTGGAATGTGACTAATATTTTCTAAAGGTCTTAATACATTTGTCCATCCGGATTGAGACATGAAATATTCTTTATATGCGATAAATTGTTTAATGTTAATAATTTGTCTAATATCAAACATAGTTTCGGATGGTTTAATATATGGTTCAACAGTATCGGAATTATTATGTGTACCAGAAAGCACATTTAATTCGTGGTTACGAAATAAGTTAATAAAAATTTGTTTTGAAAATTTTGACCAGTCATTAAACCATTTTCCTTTAAATAATTGGAAAAAATTACCATAAGCACTTGGTTGAGCAATTTGTTCAATAATTGGACAGTTTCCAAAATATAGTGCAACTAATATCAACATTTGGATTGGTAATCTATAAAATCCAGCATCTTTATTTTCTCCTAAAACAAACAAATTTTTAATAATTGTTTCAATTGATGGGACACCACCAAAATGTCCAGACACAAAACTAATTTTTTCAGTTTCAACTAATGACATATAAGGAGAATTTGAAGTAAATTCGTTGATAATAGAAGGACCATATATTCCACCTGTTGAATATCCCAATTGTATAATTTGAATAGTTTCATTTGTAAATTTAAAATTTGGGAAATATTTTTGTTCTCCTGTAATTAATTTACGGACACTTCTAATCATATCAACAGACGGAATTGTTTCACCTTCATATGTAAATATTTTAGTTGTATTTGATGTGGAATAACCATCTGGAACAATAAGAACATATCCTAAATTTGCTAATGTAATTAAACAATGAATTTTACTAACAGAAATATTTTTAATATTGGATTTTTCTTGTTTATCCATATTTGTCCATAATCCGTCTGTACCAAACATTTTCCAAATGGATCCAGATGTTTCTAATTGAAAAATAATATCTGACTTATATGAAATAATTTCTTCTTTTGTTATTTTTTCTGGTATAAATATAGTACCATACACTTTAACTGGTTGTGATGAAAAATTATCACTTGAATAATATCCTAGTTTATATACATTTACTGGTTGTATATTTGTACCGTCAAGTACTCTTAAATTAAATTTTATGTCAGACGGTTTAGCATAGTCTCCTGATATTACCGTACCAACATGTTCAAATAAAAAATAATTACCAGGTTCATTTGAATTAATTTTTTCTACAAGAGTTGTAAAAGAACTTTTTACTTGATTAATTTCATTTGAGAAATCGTCAAGATCTGCATGAGTAAGTCTGGAAGATAACTTATTAAATGTTTCAGCATTTGATTTTAATTCTTTTAGTTGTGAATTTATGTAATCGTTATATTTTATGCTATTTTTTGTTTCATCATTTACAATTTTAACTGTGGTTTTTAAATTATCTATGGTTGATTTTATTGAGGATAGTTCTTCATCTAAATCCATATGTAAAACTTTTCTTTTAAGCTTATCAATATTTTTTGCAAGAACATTTAATTTTGACTCAGTATTTTCCATTATTGTTTTATTAATTTCATGCTTGGCATTTTTTGTTTTTAACAAAAATTGGATATTGTTATTTGAATACATTAATTATTAAGTATAAATTAATATTTTTTTAAACGATTATTATTAGAAAAAAAATTAATAGTCTCTTTGTTCATTATCTATTATGCTAACAGAAAACCAAGTTGCCCATGAAAGACCAATAAACCCAATGAAAGATAAAAGCCAAACTAATAGCCCCCATTTTTGAACTCCGCCTACAATCCAAAGAGATAAAAAGTAAATTCCAACACAAAGTAAAGTAATAACAAGACCAAATTTTGTTGTTAGTGCTAACTTTATAATTTGTCCAAAATCTGATAACATTTGTTTAGCACCCATGGTAAAAGAAATATGTTGCTCCATTTTATATAAAAAATTTAGATATTTTTCTTTATTAAACTAATTGAATTATTTAAAAAATATTTAAAAAATTATTTAAAAATTAATTTTCTATTTGTAATTAAGTATTTAAATGAGAACATCTATTATCGTTTCTTTTTTAACTCTTTGTTTATCTTCTGTATCTGGTTCTCTTTTTTCCAGATTTGAACAATGGGCAAAAACCCATTCTATTGATATCTCAGACTCTCTAATCAAATCTCGCATTTACTCAAACTGGTTATCCAACGATAAATACATTGACGAATCCAACAGTAAAAACTTAACTTATACTCTTGGACATAACGCTTTTTCTGGTTATTCCTCTGAAGAATTTGCTGGATTAATGGGTTTTAACTCTGACCGTGTTAAATCTACTGGCCTTAGAGGATTAATTCAAGGTGAAGGCGATTTAACTGCTTTACCCACATCAATTGACTGGCGCGCTAAAGGTGTTGTAAATCCCATTCAAGACCAAGGTCAATGTGGCTCATGCTGGGCTTTCTCAACTATTCAAGCTGTTGAAAGTGCTAGTGCAATTAAATATGGTACTTTACCTAAATTATCCGAACAAGAACTTGTTGATTGCGATAACTTATCTAATGGTGGCCATGACCATGGTTGCAATGGTGGTCTTATGGATAATGCTTTCAACTGGATTGGTAAAAACAACGGTGTTTGCTCTGAATCTGCATACCCCTATACATCTGGTGTTACCAAAACTTCTGGTACTTGCACAATGAGCAAATGCGCTAATGTTGCACACACTGATGTTACTAACCATGTTGATGTTCAAACTAATTCTGACAATGCCATGATGACTGCTCTTGCTCTCCAACCCGTTTCTGTTGCAATTGAAGCTGACCAAAAAGCTTTCCAATTATATTCTTCAGGAGTTTTTACTGCTAGTTGCGGAACTAACCTCGACCACGGTGTTGGACTTGTTGGTTATGGCACCATGAGTGGAACTGATTACTATATCTTAAGAAACTCTTGGGGAACTACTTGGGGTGTTGGCGGATACATGTATTTAGGTCGTGGCAATGACCCTGCTACTGGTAAACCATACAACGGCGGCGCTGGTCAATGCGGAGTTCTTGGTGAAGGATCTTACCCTATTGTTTAAATTTGCTAGAGTTTAAAGAATACCCTATTGTTTAAATTTGCCTCTATTAATGTTATTTTATTTAATTGATTTTATTTTTATTAAATAAAAAAACAAATTTTCCCAGACATAATAGATATGCCAAAGGAACCAGTTATTTCCGGTCACTTTAAAGGCATGGCCGTTATCCAAGTTTTTAAAAATAATACTATAAATAATTGCACCTCAATCAGCAAATGGGTTGCAATTGACCAAGAGCTAATGAACTCAATGATTTTTAATTCGCGGGAAATTAAATATATAGAAACAGAAAATTCCGGCAATGTAATTAAATTATACGATGAAAATAAATCAAATATTAAAAGTACTTACTATTTTAATACTAAACATGGTCTTTATTTAAATAACAAACACACAGGCTCTGTTGAATGTCTTAATTTAATAGATTATATTGAAGAATCAGATGAACTTGACGTTTCTGAAGATTCGGAACAAACAGCAAATAATCAAGAAGATTATGGAATTTTTATAGAAAGATTTAGTGATAAAAGCGAAAGAAGATCATTTAGTAGAACAAGTTTTAGTAGTGAACGACCAAGTTTTGATGAAACTATCGATGGGATTTTTATATTTAATGATATATTAACAGAATTCCAATAAGTAAATTAAACTTGATATATCAATTGGAATTTGCTAAATCAAAAGAAAAAATACCTGATTCTAATTTATAAACTCAAATAACAAAACCACAAAAAATAAAACCAGGTAAACCATTATAAAAATTTCCTATTGAATATCATTATTATTTAAATGATGATAATTTTCAAAAATTGCTAATCTATTTTTTAATGTAGGTAACCCACATATTTTTGTATATGTTCTTATTGCTGAATAATTATTAGTGTTTGTTTCAATTATATAATTATAATAATTAAAATTTTCATCTAAATAATACAAAACGTTTAATATCATTAATTCTGCATAATTATTTCCTCTAAATTTTTCTTCAACAAATACATTATAAAATTTAAATGTTCTTATTGAGAATTTACTATTAGTATTTTTATTACCAATAGAACATTCACTTATTATTTCGTTATCTTTATTTACCAATGTAAACCATAAATATGATTCCGATACACAACAATATTTATAAAATGAATAATAACTGGGATAATTTTTAAAATATATATTTAATAATTCCCAATTAAATATTCCGTATTTTTTAACAATTAATCTCATATTTAATAATGTATTATTGTTTAATTAATACCTTAACAATTAAATAAAAAATCATTTTTTTATTATTTTGAAATAGATACAGACCCACCATCTTTTACCTTACCATAATGTTTCCAAAAATCTGATTTACACATTGCACATGTTTGTTTTTGTTCCATCCAAATTTCAGCACACTCCCCATGAATATAATTTTTACATGTTGGACAAGCTAACAGGTTTGGTTTATCAACTGGTTCCAAATCATTAAAACATACTGGACAACAGTCTTCGATTACCTTAACAAATTGTTTAAAAGTTTCCAAAGTAATTTTCCCCAATATTTTCGCAACGGTTTTGTCTGACCAAATCTCCCCACTCGCTGTTAATTTAGCTAACAATCCTGCTAAATCTGTATCAGACAACTTCTTATTTTCAAACACCTCTGGATTGAGTATTTTTGCAATTTTACAAATTAAAAAACATATGTGTTTACATACAATATTTTTTTTAGTAGAATTAAATTTATGGTCCGCACATGAGCACCAAAACATACCTTTTGGACTTGTTGATAATAATTTAATTTCATATTCTTCTCTACATGCTTTTTTTTCATTATATGTACCTAATACTTTAACTGTACCAATTAAATCAGAATTTTTTCCAGTTCGGTTAGCATTTGGTTCATATCCACTCAAATAAATTTTAGAATATTCTTTATCTGTAATTATACGATTAAGAATAGTAACTTGATTAGGATTGGTTAGTTTTCCACATAACTCATCAATATTCCTGCATACGGGTTTTGCTTGTTTAGCAAGTTCAATCAACTGAGCTTTTTTGGCATCAACATGTTGGATACTCAAAGTAATTTTTTCTTTAGCGTCTTGAATAATTATTTCTAAATTATTCAAGTTGGTTAAATTTTCTGCTAATTGAGCTTTTTTTTCATCACACTGGGTTAGATTAAGTTGTCCTATGTCACTTATGATATTAACTGAATTAACATAATTTATTGCTTGTTCAAATTCTTCCATTTTATTAATTTGAAATAATCTAGATTAAATAAATAAAACCATCAATTTTTTCCAATTGAATTAGATATTTGATATTACCTTTATGTTAAAATTAAACATCAATTTCAACATCAGTAGTTTTCTTTTTACGAGTTACTTTGGGTTTTGCTTTTTTATCTTCATTACCAGTTGTATAGGTTTTTTCCATTTCTTCCAAATAGGCTTTTTTTTCAGTTTCATATGCAGAATTATTATCAGTGAAAAGAAGTTTAAAGTGTTCTGTTAATCCAGCATGTTCAACAAATCCAAAACTATTAAGTAAATACTTGCTTTTTCTTAATACTAATTTTAAGTCAGCAAATATAACTGGATTTTGCGCAAGTCTTTTAGCATTTGAATTTATCATTGAATTCAAATCAGATTTATGAGTATTAATTTTATCGAATGGATTTGATTTAACTTTATTTGTTTTGAGAAGAATGTAAATAAGTTGTTGGTTGGATGCAATTGTTTGAAATGATCTTTTAGGATTATATGTGGAAAAATAAGTATTGTCGCGATAAATCGAATAGTAAATATCTGCAATTACATTATGAATATCATCCCAGTCAATTTGTAATTTTAACAGTTTGGTTAAATTATTATTGAATTCTTTTTTATCTGTATAGTAGTTTTTAAAAATCCACTCTATTTTTTTAATTTGAGGTATAGCATCTAATTCATTTTTTTCAAGTTCCACAAATTTTTTATACAAGTAGTTAAATGCAATAGTTGCATTTGATACTGTAGCATAATAAATCGATGGAATAGTGTTGTTCCCACCTATAGAACTGTCAACTTTGAAAATATCGTGTCCAATATTTTCTAAAAATTCAATTGCACCAATGTTGTTGGCACTAATTGCAAATCGTAATGCTTGACCGTTAAAACTATTTTTTTTGTCGGGGGTGTCGTAAAATGGAACATTTTGGTTTTGAATATAGTCATATAACTTATTTAGTAATTGCATATCAGTTTTATTAATAGCTGAAGTAACAAGAGTTAACATATTTGACGAGTTTTTATCAACACGTGCAAACATTTTTTCAAATAACCCCGGTTCACCAACACATTTTGTTAAGGTGTGAATATCAATATTAACATTTTTCTCTAATAGTCTTTCTAAATAATATTGGTTAGAACTATTGGGTGCGGATGAATAATATTCAACTGCAGTACCCAACCCAGAAATATACGGACGTGTACTTTGTAATACTGTTAAATCAGTTAAACCCATTAACATATTAAAACATTCTAAAGAGCGAACTTCTATTGCTTTGCTAACCAGAGATTGTCCTGACTTGATACAATTAAAATCAGGTCTTTTATTACTCATTACCAACTTTTCTAAACTATCGTAATCATTGTTAGTAACAATTTTAAATAATTGTGTCATTGTGGTCATTAAAAGGGATAAATTAATAAAGTAAAAATATTGGATTATCAATTTTTTTATTACTTTTCAAACAGTTATTTCGTTGGAGCCTAATAACTTTCTTTTATTGGATTTGGACTTGGTACTGGTTGTTGGTTTTGTACTGATACCTTGAATTTGATTAAGATATTCTTGCTTTTCCATTTGGTAATTCTTATCTTGGAAAATTAATTTCCAGTGGAAAGCAAAACTTTCTGGTACTTCCCATTCGAAAAAATCTAATAGGTATTTATTTTTTCTAAGAACTAATTTTAATTCAGCTAGTATATCTGTACTATTAACAAATTTATTTATTAATAAATAATTTGCTTTTAAATGCGTGTTTATAGTAGATTTTGCTTGGTTTAACAAAGTATATGGATTTCCATTTGCCTTACCAGATTTTCCAAGAATATAAATAAGATTTTGTTTGCTTGTAATATATTCTATTTCTTTTTTATAATTAAATTGGTGCCATTGATATTTGTAAATTTCAATAATTAAATTTCCTATGGCAACATGGATATTTTCCCATGGAACTTGCAAACTTAATAGTTTTTCTAATTGGGTACAAAATATTCCATTTAGTTTAGAATTTGTTGCAATGAATTCATCGATTTTTTTATTTGGAAATAATTCCACTTGTTTAAATGTGTCTAATTGGGATATTTGCTCATGAAAATAATTAAAACTATTGGTTGAATTTTTTTTAATTGCATACTCTAATGATAAAATAGTTTTGCTTCCATCTTTACAAAACTGAATTTCATGTCCAATTAATTTTAAATAATCTATAACTTCGCAATTATCATGAGTAATTCCGGCTTTTAAAACTTGGTCGTTAAATTTGTTTTTACCGGCTGGTTCAACATACCAATCCAAGTTACTGGTACGAATAAAATCAAATAACCATTTGATGGCTTGATTATTTAGTTTGCTCATTGCTTTAGTAACCAAACTTAATAAATTTGTATAAGTGTGTTTAATTTTGGGAAATAGTTCTTGAAATAAAGTTTGGTCACAAATACATTTTCCCAATACCTCGGGTACAACACAAACAGATTTTTCCACTAATTTTTCCAAATAATATTTATTTAAATTATATGGGGCGCGCAAATAATAGTCAATTGCAATTGCCAGCCCGGAAATTGCTGGATTTTCTGATTGTAATATCAGGTTTAATTCATTGATATTAATTAGCAAATTAAAACACTCTAATGCTCTAACTTCAATTGCTTTAGCAATTACGGAATCATTTAAATCTATACAGTAGTTAATCAAGTTTTTTTTATTTTCAATTGCTTTTTCTAAACCAACATAATCATTTGCTCTAACCATGTTAAATAATTGGTGTGTAGTTGTCATTATCCAATTGATAATTTGATAAAATAATAACTAAATCAATTTTTCCATTTGTTGCCCGTATAATAAAAAATTGAAATTACAAATTATTTGGGTATTTAAAATAATTAAATCCAATGGAACCAATTGAATTTACCGCACATAAATACAAAAAAATTAACTTCCAAGTAACCAAACTTGATACTGACTATTTAGGCTGGAAATATAAATTGCCATCTAATGATTCTAAGTTGGTTGTAATTAATTTTGCTGGCGGGTATTCAAGTTTTAGTGAAGAATATGTTTATACATCGCCTTCATTTGTTATATCTGATTGGGAAAATTTAGATACAGCTTGTTATACTTATTTTGTAACTGTTTTAGTCTTTTCCCCGGATACTAAAGTTAAGAATTTGATTTTCAAAACAAAAAAATATTTAACTTATTGGTTAAGAAAATTTCCGGAATTAAAAAAAATTGGAAACAAAATTGGAAAAAAATACTATTTTGATAAAAATACCACTGCAAAAATTAATGATCGGTTTTATTTTGATTATAAAAATAAAACCATTATAAAAATAAAACAAGATGAATCAATTGATTTATTTTCAGAAAATTTAGTTTAAATTTATTGTTAATAAATCAAATTAATAAGATGCATATAACCCTAAGTTATTTTCCGCACAAATTTTAAAAAATTTTTCAAGATCAACAATTTCACTTGGTTTGGGTATGTACATATTACTAAATGCATCAATCCAATCTTCAATTAAATACCCATGTGACTCATAAATTTGATTTAAACCATCATATTGGAATCTTTCTCGAGCCAATTCGTTAAATTCATTAAATTTTTTATATATGTGGTTTAATAGTTCTGGTTCTAAGTCCGTATATAAACTTGCACCTGAAATTTTTTTAACAACATTGTCGTAAGCTTTGCCGCGAAACATTATAAATTTAGGGGGCGACAACTCCATTTCACCCATTCCTATCAAATTTAAACCAGTAAATAATTCAGCAATTTGAATTGGAAGTTCTTCAGTATATTGGTTTGAATTTGGATTTTTATATTTTACAATGCAATCTAATCCCATTGATAAACAAAGAAAATATACAAACTAATACCAAATTCAATTTTTATTTAATTGAAATTTATAAATGAATACAATTAAATAAAAAAATTTTAATTTTAAAACATTAGTTTGGATTGAGATCCACAAACTAAATAATTATCTGAGTCAGCGCAAATTGTTAATAATGCCTCATTGATATTGTCTGGTAAAGTGATTTTTGAAAATAATAAAACAATTGATTGTGCATTCCAGTCAATATATTTGCAATTTGGTATTTCTAAAACTCCTTCCGGTAAATTATAATTGGAATTATCTTTATTCAAACACAACGATTCCCAAGTAAAATTTAATTTATCGTAACCATTAACTTGAATACGTAACATATCAAACCACTTTGTTTTTTGGCCGTTAAAACCAGTTTGTTCAACTTGGCGAACATTTAGTTGAATATAAAGATTTGTAATTTCACTATCAAACGCTAATCTAAATTTAGCATTTGAGCCTTTTTTGAAATCAAGTATTTCATCCCCAGTAAACTGTGATTGATTAATTTTTAGCAAATTAACTGGAACACAAAAAGATTTATTTTCTGTATTTAAGTAAAAAACAGTTTCATTAAATTTATCTTGTTCGTTTGGATTGGGTTGGTTTGAAGAATTTGTTGTAGTTGATACAGTTGGTTTATTAATTTCTTGTGATATATTTTGTAAGTTTCTACAGTTTTGTTTTAATGGCATGGACAATAGTTCGTTAATAAAATAATAAGAAGTAAAGTTTTCAGGCGGTTTATTATTAATTTTAATAATTGAATCCTTATAATGCCTTGTTTTAGCCATTTGTTCATAATTTAAATTTGTAAAATCCGAATAGTCAAGTTCTTTATTAACATATGTATAGTTTAAAAACAAATATCCATCACAAATTCTATTTTCTTTATTTTCGCTTAATTCAATTGTAAATGCATGTTCATAATAGTCAACAAAGTGTAAAGGTATTCCATGTGTTTTTAGCAAACAAGTAAAAGGTAATGGAATTAAAATTGTATTCGCATATTGTTTTGGCATAATGGAATATTTATGCTGATTAATATTGATTTGATTAGAATAAATTTTGTCTATTACATTACCTCCAATTTCTAAACTAACCGATTCAACAATTTTATTTAAGTTTATTTTTGCTGGATTTTCAACTTTAATACATAAAACTGGCTCGGAATAAATACTTTTACAGTTTTCTTTTCCTGGGCGTTGTACATGCACACGTACTCTTCTTCCAAAATCAATAGAACCATTTGGAACTAGTTCAATTGTTTCTTTACAAACAATTTCATCTTTAACAAAATCAAGTAATCCTGACATTTATTAGTTATAGTAATTAACTAACTCTTTATATATAAATTTTTAAATATAGTTATTTAATAAATATTTTCATTTTCAATATAATGAACTGGTTAAATAAAATATTTATATCGAGTTTATTTGTTTTAATAGGTCAATATACAATGTACACAATGGCTATCCCAGAACAAATTCACATGGCTCAAGGAAAAACCCCAGAATCTATGGTTATTAGCTGGGTTGATAATTCAGTTGGCATTCCTCAAGTAATTTATGGATACACAAGACAAAAACTAAATTTTAAAGCAATTGGGAAATCAGAAAATTACACTTTTAACAATTACACTAGCGGACAAATTTCTTATGTGGAATTATTTGGGTTAAGCCCAAGCACCCGCTACTACTACCAATGTGGGGATTTTGTTGGAGAACCAAGTGACATTGCCAGCTTTACCACTGGACCAGAACTAGGAAATCCAACCCCATTAGTTTTTGGTGTTATTGGTGATATTGGACAAACCTCAGATACTGAAAAAACTTTAGCTCATTTATACAAAAATAATCACTTAGATATGATTTTACATGCGGGTGATTTGGCATATGCGGATTGTGTACAAGAATTATGGGACTCTTATGGTAAATTAATTGAACCTGTATCTAAATCAATTAGTTGGATGGTAGGGCCGGGGAATCATGAAATAGAGGTTTTTGGCGATAACCAGCTATTTAAAGCATTTGAATCAAGATACCGGATGCCAAATTTCAAGCCCGCTGAATACGGCCAAGTAATTATCCCCAGCGCTATAAATAAAGTAACAGGACAACCTTACTGCTCTCCAAGTCAGTTTTTAGCCGAATACAATTATGGTAATTCATTTTATTCTTTTGACATAGGAATAGCACATGTGGTTTATTTGAATTCTTACACACCATCAGATACCGGTTCCGCTCAATATACCTGGTTAATATCAGACTTGACTGGAGTGAATAGAAATCAAACACCTTGGATCATTGTTGTAATGCATTGTCCTTGGTATAATTCAAATACTGCTCATCAAAACGAAAAACAAACACTGCTTATGAGAGAAACTGTTGAAAATGTATTTTATAAGTATAATGTTAATTTGGTAATAACCGGACATGTGCACGCATACGAGCGCACCCATCCTGTTTATGCAAATGAAATTAATCAATTAGGTCCAACGTATATTACAATTGGAGATGGTGGAAATATTGAAGGTCATGCAACTGGTTACCAAGAACCTCGACCAGCTTGGTCCGCATTTAGAAATGGAACTCAATATGGTTATGGTGTGTTAACAATTGTAGATAAAAAACAAATGTATTGGAATTGGCATAGAAATGTGGATTCACAGTATGTGTCTAGAGACTGGGTTAAAATTATTAATAACTTATAACGCTTTAAAGAAATAAACCCATTTTGTTTTAATAATAAAAAAATGGAAAATAAAATTTGTTTATGTTGTTTAGAAAAAATTAATCCTGGAGAGCAATCCGGTAATTTAGCTTATCATTTGGATTGTCGAACTCATATGGTAGTCAACAAGGCTCATACGTTTGCTGCCGGTTTAAAATTAATGAGCGTGGAAGAAATTATTAAAAATGTAATTATTACTAACTCTTGTGCAGACAAGTTTACTGAAGAAGAAAAACAAATATTGTCAAAATCCAATAATATTTCTCAAATGGTAAATTCATTGGAAGATTTTTCCAATGGTCCTAACAGCTCAGTTGCATTATCAACACCAACTAATCAAACTAGTTTATATTCAAAACTGGAAGATGATATTGTAAATAATATGTATAATTCCATGGCTATTCAATCAGAAAAATTTTCCGGTTTATTTTCAAAAAATGACTTTGAGCAAGTAATAAGTTCAAGCATGAACTTAATTATGAATGATTCTAGTGCTTATGAAGAAATAATGCAGTTATCAATGAATGGCTCAATTGATTCAGGTAAAGTAAATCCATCTGATTCGGTTATTCAAAAACTGATGTCTTTGTGGCCTCAAGAGCTAAAGGACAAGTTTGATTTGATATCAAAAGATACAAAAGATACAGCCAACCCTTTTACATTTAATACCAATGCATATTCCGATACTGAATCTGAAGATTCAGAGTCTGATGTAGTCATTGAAGAAGTCGATTAAATTTTTTTATTCAAATGCTTAAAATTATGTAAATTTTTTTCAGCATCTGTAAAACCAGCCCAGTATAATTGTTCCATGTTATTTGTTTTAACATTAAATGCATCAACAAAATCTAAGATTACTGATTTGGCTGTCGGGTTTACAGGTTTAGTCCACATGTTATGTTTCACATGCAGTACAACTTGTCCTGATGATGCATATGGATTGGAACCTAACCCCCCATCTAATACCAATGAATTTTTATATCGATGAATTAATTTTCCGGTAACAAGGGGAATATGCGATGAACTGATGCAACAATCAATCGCATCTGATAAATCAGTAAAGTTAGAATGTATTTCAGTTTGTAATTTTCGGTCAGCAACTCTGGTAACCCCAATGTGTAATTTAGAAAAATCCCAATCAGAAGAATCAAAATTTTCTAACAATTTATGTTTGAGCAAGTATTGAATTTCTTCTACTGATTTAGTTCGCGAGACTGGAACAAATAACGATTCAATAAAATTATTCACATACTTGGTGTCTCTATTAGTACTCATTATTAGGCTATTCCATGCACCAGCTGAAGCACCCGAATAAATATATTGGTTCATATCATAATGGTTTCTCAAGTAGTTTAAAACTCCTAACATATAAAATCCTTTTAAACCTCCCGGACTAACAAGAATTAACTTTTTTACATTCGCGCACATTAGTTTGGGTATTTTAACCAAGTTTATTTCCACTTTTTTTTTCAAATTTTTTTACTAAACCATAAAATTATTCCAAAATAAATTTTATTGGGGGTTTGCTAACAGCCTTACAGACTGTATTCGAAACCAGTCTAGCTTGTTTTTAAAAACATGTCAGGCAAAAAATTTGCCTTGAAAAAATTGATATTTAATTAAATTCCATCAATTGACTTAATAATAATGTTAGTATGCTTATGTTGTTTAAATATAGTAGATATGGATTGCATGTTAAAACAAAATAATAAAATATATCATCCAAAGTGTTACGAACAGATGATGAAAATGAAAGAACAAAAAAATCAAATTTCAGATGATTTAATTGATGTAACTGACTCGCTTGTTGTTGACCCTTCATCTAATCCAATAAATATCAAATATGATTTTGATAATTTAACGGCAGACAAACCAATTGGAAAATATAATGGATTAGTTTCTGACGATAAAATAATGTCAGAGGAATTTGGTTTCGAATCATCTGAGTCAATTAACAATGTGATTTTTGAAGAAATTAATAATATTATTGCTGGTCCATCCCATGCTATTGATGTGGGAGGTAATATTGTTCAAGTTGATAAAAAATATGTTGTTAATGCGCATTTAAAATCTAAAGGAATAAAGTATAAATTTTAATTATTAGATTTTTTATTTAACTGGATAAATAGTACCTAAATTATGAACTATACTTAACGAACCACCCGATGAATATTCTAATGACAATGATTTTTTATTTACTCTAGTTCTTAGCACTTGTTCTATTTCATAATTATAATACCTTTCTTTTTCATCCAGCCCTGTAGTATGACACCCTCTGCAAAATATATTAATATTAACATTAGTAAAATCTTCTATTTGTGGGATTTGGTCCGGGTCTGTTACATTAGATAATTCTGTTAACAAATCCGGCACAGCAGGCCCGGTTTGTCTGTTTTGTTTGTTTGAATTAAAACTATTGCATTTGTGACAACGAAATCCCAAGTAATACCTATCTTTAGATTTAAATATTAACATGTTTTTTGCATTGTATTTGCAATGGATCCCAACATTAACTTTTTTTACCGCGGAATAAATTGAATCAAAATTCACATACGTTTCCAATTCGAGTGGTTTTAAAAAGGGCTCACTAGTTGAAATTTTAAATGGACCTGGATAATATTCTTGTGTTACTAAAATTTTTTTATATGAACATCTTGGTTCTAATATTAATTCGAATTCATAACCTTTTGCTCCAAGTAATTTTGCAGCCTGGACAATTTGATTTATTTCTGGTTCTTGTGTAATTGGACTAACCGGTTCTGGCTGGAATGAATTTGTTGGGTTGGCAGGGTTAGTCGGTGGTGTCGCTTGGGCTAGTTTGAGCCATTGGGTATACTTGGCTTCAAATTCTTCATCTATAATATTAATATGTGTATTTTCCATTGGGTTTACTTTGATTGGGATAGTAAATGACAATATGTCAAATGTTCAATTATTTTAGTTTCAATTTATAAAAAAATTGATTTGATTATTGGTTCAATACAACTAATTTAGCCTATTAAATTTGAAATGGAGAGAAAAATATGTGTGGGATGTTTGGAAATTATATTGGATATAACTCAGGATAATTTTATTGATATGGGAAAATCAAATTATTACCATGAGGAATGTTATAATAAAATCAAACAAAAGCCTAATTCCAATGAAAAATCCAAATCTATTAAAAAAACTAAAAAATATAAAATTAACATTCCAAGTGCTCAGGCTAAGATGGCAACATATATAAGTGATTTAAAACTAATTAAACAACAAATTATGTTAAACCATTAACGTGTTAAATAAAAATAATTGATTAATTTATTAACTGGGATTGAATCCCGTTTAATTCTTACAATGGGACTTGATTGGATAGTAGAAGATAAACCTAAAGAAAATTGCCAATTGCAATTTAATACTTTAACTGAATTGATTGAACAGGCACAAGAGCAATTAGAACAAATTGATTCAAATAGTGCAGAATTTGAAGAAGCTATTAACAAATATAATGGATTGAAAGAACAATTGGGCTCGGTAAGTGTGAGCAAATATGAAACAGCAAAATGCCCCAAAGTTTCTAAATCTAAAAAAGCCCGAGAATATTTTATTCAAAAATATTTACCTGGGATAAAAACTTCCCATCCGCAAAAAACCGATGATGAAATTTTAAATGATTTTTCTAATTTTGCAATTGTTGATTTGTCCCCATACAAAAGTCCGAATACCGGATTTAGTGGATTATTTTGTTCTGGACTGGATTTTAGAGGTAAAGGTATTGGATGTTCAAGCCTGTTGTCCGATGAATTAAAAGAAGAAGCATTTCAAGACCATAGACCCGCCGAATCGGTTGATTATGCAACCAGAATGAAAACACATTTGGCCCAATACAAAAAATTTCCACTTAATAATGAGCAAAAAGAAGAAATGGGCTTTTTGATGAAAGGTATTAAATGGTTAGAATTTTGGGGAAAGCGTGGACACGGGTATTACGCATGGTACTAAATTATTATTTATTAATATTTTGAAATCTAATTTCATTGGAATTTTATCGGTTATAATTTTAGCATAATGGGCATTAGATGAACAGGACCAAAAGTCCTTTAGTATTGGATTTGCAAATACATTGTGTCCATGCTTATATAGTTTTTTTATAATTAAAAAGTTCAAATAAAAACTTCCTGTTCTGTCCCACAAATTAAAACTGGATGAATTTGAAACCCTAATTAAAAACTCCGGATAAAATTGACTGAGCTTAACTGGTTCCATCAAATAAATTCCATTAAGTAACTCTGACTCCATACCAGAAAGTTTTATACTAGCAACTAGATCAAATATTATTTGTTCACCATTAGAAACCAATGGTAAAAATTCAAAAAACCAATACTTTATTTTGGATAAACAATTGATATTTTTGTTAGAAGAATTAGTTTTTATTTTTTTTACCCATAACTCTTTCAAATAATTAGTAATTTCTTCCGCATATGGGCTCATGTGATTATCTGTCCAATGTTTTCTAATGTATTTGGCTATATCCACATAAGCAAATGAATTTTTTTCTTGGTCCATAAACATATCAAGTTGGGCAAAACGGGTTTCTTTTTCCATTGATTCCAACACAATAAAATCAGGATCCAAATAATGCGGGCTTGAATTTGAATCTATTTTGTTTTTCCAAAATAAATTCTTCACGCCGGCAAGTAAACCTAATCTAATTCTTTTATGCGAATAGTATTTTTTACAAATAGCAGTAGAAGTATCAAAAGTATCTAAACTAGTTGGATTGATTTTTGGATATGTGTGATATAAATACATTATAGTATCCGAGGTAAATTTTGTAAAATAACTTGACAAAATATCAATTTTTCTTAATTAAAAATTCAATCTGAATCAGAATTGTTATCACAAACAAACTTGTAACAATTGATATGTTCAAACATGCACATTACTGACTCAATTTGATAAGAACTATCATCAATAAAAATAACCTTATCATAATTACTCGTATCAATATGATCATGAATATATTGACCTTTGTGTTTTATGTTATTAGTGTAATAAACTTGATAATTTTCATATTCTAATCCAATTTGTTTAAAATTTTTTTTTGTAAAATTTTCTGTTTGTTTATTTCGCGCGGTTAAAAAACAAATAGAACCTGAAAATTGTTTTACTTTAGCTTCAAATTGTGCAAATCCGTCTGGGTCAGTATGGTTAAAACCTACTATGTTGTTACTTATAGATTGCATGTTTCTGGCTTCTTTAATAATTTTATCGTGCGATAAATCCGAAAAATCATTTTTTAAAATTTGGTAAAAGTGCCCCAGTGAATTTTTCGCTTTTAAAATTGTATCATCAATGTCACAAATTACAAGCGTTTTTTCATTCGGATTTATAGGAATATCAAGAAAACTTGATATTAATTTGTAATCGTTTGAACTAGTTGGATTGGTCATATTGTTTAAATCATCTAAACTATAAATATTATTTGCCGGTAACATTAGTCAAATAATTCAAGATATTATTAATTATTTTAAATTTCACTTTTTATTATTTTTAATAATTCAAGTAAAATTGAATTTCACATAGAATAAAACCTTAACTGTATTACCATCCAATTAATGATTTGGCTATATAGTGAGATTGTTAAAAACAAATTAATAAATTTGTTTGACCAATACGACCCGTCAACTTATAACAAATATTATTTATCGGGATTAGCTTATATAGTTCCAATGATAAAATCATTTGCAGAAACAGTTAGTGGGGAATTTATTGACAGGTTATTTTTTAAGTTGGAAGAATCATGTGAATCAATAGAGAAACTCGTTAAAAAAGGAGAATTGGAGATTATCTTATATTCATCAAATACCCAGTTTAAATTAAAAAACACTCAAGGTTTTCTTATTTATACAAAAACCACACACTCAGTTACCAAGGAAGAAAAAATATATGTGTTATTATTGTGTGTGGAAAAACCTTATAGAAAATTTGGTTACGGTAAAATATTTATGGAAGAATTTATTGAACGGGTTAAAAATTCAAATGATAAACCAAAGCGGATTATATTGCATTCGCTTGATTCTAGTTTAGGCTTTTATCAGGCTTTTGGATTTACTGAAATTCCCGATAAACCTACCAATTATAAAAAGCTATTTAAATATGAAAAATATGATGCAAACACAGTACTAATGCATTTGAAAATTTAGTTTATTTTAAATTAAAAAAATTGAAAAAACGATACCTATAAGCCGTTACATTAACTTGATATTTCTTTATAAAAACAATATGTTTAAATGCAAAGAAATAATAAAAACCAGCAGTTAAGACAGCCTACTTCTCTTACTACAATACCCATTGTCAGCTTGATTTTTAGATTCTTTATTTTAACTGGTCAAGTTTTTTAGGACTTGTAACTAGCCCGAATATGATGATTTTTATTTTTCCATCATATATTTAATTAGTATATTACGACAGCCGTTTATGTCTCTGTCTATTGAACAATTACATTTACTACAGTTATAAACTTTTTCTCCTTTTAGCTTGTCGTTATAGTTTCCGCATAATGAACATGTTTTTGATGTGTACATTTCATTTACTATCTGAAAATTGGTTTTTGTTTTTTCGCATTTATATTTTAATCGTGTACTAAATTCATAAAAACGTGTTTGTATACATGCTGATTTCATTTCGCTACTTAGTACTGATTTATTATTACGTACTATACTTTTCGCACTCATATCACCTAAAAGTATATTAGTAAAATTTGCTGTTAAAAAATTTATTGTTTTCCATTGTAGGTCGTCTGTTTTATTTAATATTTTTCTGTTTATTGTTGATTCGTTTTTCTTTTTTATTTTTGCTGGTATGTTTTTATTTGCTTTTATATTTTCTCTTCGTTTAATGTATTTTATTAATGTTGAGTTTACGTTTGTTCCTATTTTTATTGTTTCATTTTCAGTTTGTCCCGTCATAAACGTTCTTAAACCGGGATCCAAAACAATAATATTTCTTGTTTTGTCTTCTACTTGAGTTGGAATATTTTTTTCTGGAATTAATAGCAAGTATTCATTAGTTATTAAATTATAATTAATTTTAACGTTACTATTTAATTCATCTAAAAAAAATTCTTCATTATTGTACTCATATTTAATGTTCCCTAAAATGGGAAAACAAACTTTTTTGTTTTTTAAATACTGTTTTTCAATTTCAATCGTTTTACTGGGTCTATTATGTCTCCAATATTTAATGCGGAATTTTTTTATATTACCGTTTTTTAAGTTTGTTACAGCTGATTTAATATTTGATGATAGTTGTTTTATGGCATAATCCATAACATGAGCATAAATTTTAGTATCTGAATTTATAGATTCAATTTGACTTTCTTTTATTAACTCATTTTTAATTGCATACATTCGTTGTCTTAAATTATAGAAACTATATACGTTTTTATTAATAGTTTGAATTTTTTTTTTAATTATCTCATTATTAAATAGTGCACAAGTATTTCGAATATTTGTTAAAGACTCATTATACATTTTTGTTGTAGCTTCAAACCATTTGTTGATTATTAATTTTTGTTGATTCGTTAAAATCATTTTAACTTTAATGGAACTAATAACTTCATTTGGAAATTTTGATACAACAGATACATTATTAACAACTCTATGTGATTTTTGACAATTAATATCAAACCAAGAGTCTGTGTTAATAGACTTAATTTTGTTGGAATAGTTTTTAGTAGGAAGTAAATTCTTATATTTTGGAAGGTTTTTGTTGAAGTCTTCTAAAAACTTCTTCCGTTTTTTAATATATTCTTTTACCATTAGTTTATAAAGTTAACATTTGTTTATATAAAATTTTTATAGATTTTCACTTAAAGATTTATCTACTAATAACTAGTAATATGGAGAATTTTGTATCAGGTAAGAAAGCTAGCGAACAATTAGGTGTTCATCGACGAACTCTTTATCAATGGGATAAGAAAAAACAAATAGAGGTAATAAGAACACCTGGCGGAAAGAGATTATATAATGTAAAAAAATATTTAGAATCAAAAGAAACAAATGAAGTTAAAGTAGAAAAAGTAAATAATCCAAAAATAAATAAATTATTAGAAAATAGCGGAAAGTACCTGTATGCTCGTGTGTCTTCACTTGGTCAAAAGGAAGATTTAACAAGACAAGAAACTTTACTTAAATCTAAATATCCAAGTTATAAATTAATATCGGACATCGGTAGTGGTATGAATTTAAATAGAAAAGGATTGAGAACATTAATTGATAAAGCAATAAAGGGAGAAATTAAAGAAGTAATAATAGTTCACAAAGACAGACTATGTAGATTTGGTTACGAACTAATAGAAGATATAATAACAAAATATTCAAATGGAAAGATAACAATATTAGAACAAACTGAGAAAAAAGAACCAAAAGAAGAACTAGTAGAAGATGTATTACAAATAATGAATATATTTGTAGCAAAAATTAACGGGATGCGAAAATATGAAAAAAACAAAAAAACTGAAAATGACTAATATATATAAAGAAATATCAACTTTATATCTACTAGTAGTTTACCCTTAATAACTTAACCAGGTAATGAATATGTTATCGAGTATACTAATAATTACATTACTAACCTTGGGGTCTTTACATGGCACCAGGGGAATTTTTACCACTATTCCAGAAGGTCATGTTGGAGTCTATAGAGTAATGAATCAAATTCAAACTAATTTAGTTACTGACTTTACCTTTTATAATCCGCTTTGGACCGATATAACCTTGGTTAAGGTTGTCCAAGACACGGACCATGTTTCAAATATCAAATGTGTTAGCAAAGAAGGCGTTAATTTGAATATCCCAGATATTGAAATTGCAAACAAAATTAATAAAGCTAATGTTGTTGATGTAGTTAGGTCATATGGATTTGACTATGATAAGAAGCTTGTTGTTCGTCCTCTTGCACAATATATGAGAGAGCTTTGTGCAGAACGTACAGTTGATCAAGTTGAAATTACTGACTTTCATCTTTTAGATGACCTTCTTAAAAATGAAATTCAGCGTCAGGTTGATTCGATTGGTTCAGGTATAACCATCGACTATGTTCGAGTTACCACAGTTGAAGTACCTCCTCAAATTAAGGAAAAAAGACTCAAGTTAGCTGAAGAAAAAGCCAATAAGATTCTTATTGAAGAAACCAACAAGAGGGCCGAAATTGAAAAGAATCATCAAGCTATGATGGCTAAGCGTGACAATGACATTAAAATGGAAAATGCTAAAATGGAAAATGCTCGTTTATTACAAAGCGCTGAAGCTGAACGTCAACGTCGCGGCGTGGAAAATGCCATGTTAATTGAATCAACTAAAGCTTCAGTTGAAAAAATTAGATTGGAAGCCGAAGCTAATGCCCATAAGATGGAATTAGAAGCTAAGGGGTTACGTATGTTATATGAAATTCCAGAATATGCTAACGTTAAAAAGATGGAGTCAATAGCTGACAATACTCAGATGGTTTACTGGGGAGACAAGCTACCAACCCATGTGTTTACCCAATCAAATGGGTTACCTGGTTTATCCCATTAGTAAAATTAACTGGTAATTTAATTTATTTAAAATAATTTATTAAAACCTTATTGAAAAACTCGCTAATACTTAGGTTTTCATTAGTTTGACATAGTGTGATTAATTTTGCTGGAGTTACTTTGTTGTCCTTTATAATATCAAATAATTCGGTATCAACAATTTTTCCAAAATATGATTCTATAATTTCCACACAATCTACTTTTCTTAATTTTCTAAATTCGATTGGTGTTAACCGTAATTCCCTATATAGTGCGGAATCTAATCGTTCAATACAATTGGTTGTACCTACAATAATTAACCCATTATAATTACCTATCCCGTCTAGTTTTGATAACAAGGTTCCTAAATTTAATTTATTAGTTGTTTCATAAGTATATTCAGATTCTATCATTTTACCTATTGCGTCAACAACAGCTAATGTAGGGTCAATTGGTTTTTCTTTTTCCTGTAAATTTCTTGAACCAATTTTTTCCATACCAATATCAATTTCATCAAATAAAATGATAATATTATTATTGTTAATTTCAATTCCATTAATTTGTTTTAAATTCATTAATTTGGTAAACTCATCATGTGTTTTAATTAAGCTAAATGGTACTTCCACAATATGTCGAGAATCATATAGTGCCATAGCAACAACCATTGATGTTTTACCACATCCGGGAATTCCGTGAAATAAATAACCTTTTTTCCGTTTAAGCCCATGAGATTTATAATATTCCAAATCCCTTAACTTGTCAATATCTCGTTTAATAACTGGAACATGTTCGTTATGTAATTTATCAAATGTTTCAAATAGTTCTCGTTCGGTATTTTCCTCTGATAAAACTTTATGATGGAATGATAATTCTGTTCCTCTTAATCCGCTGTACACAAAATGGTAAATTACTTTGTTGACTGTGATTTGGGATCTGTGTGCATCATATGCTTTTAAATATGTATCTAAAACATTTTTAATGGTTTTAGTGTTAGAGTTTAAAGTATATGTAACATCACAATCTTTAATGTCTTTGCCGTATTCTTTATTGGTATAATATGCAGAATCTCTTGATATTTTTTTAATTGTTAAAAACATGTCTTCTTCTAATTCAAATAATTCAACTGGTTCCAAAATATATTTATGTTGATTTGCACAATCTCCCGCAACACACTCATAGTTTTGATAACCGAGTTTTTCAATAACGTACCAATTAATAACCCACATTAATTTTACATAACAATATACTTTGTTGGAATTTTCCATATATCTGGTAACTTCAGAACCTGACAAAACCATTTTATTTTTAAATTTGGCTTTGTTTTGATTGTAAAAACTTATTTTACTTTCTACCCATTGTTTACAACATATTTTATCTGATTTTAATAAATAATAGACAAATCCATTGTCTCGAGATATCGATAAACACACGTCATCTAATTCAAAGTTTACTATATTATCTAAAGTATAGGTGTATTCTGAAGTAACTGATTGTTTTGGTTCATCTTTTTTTTCTTTAGAATCAGTGGAACCGGTAGAATCTGCATTTGGGTCAACAGCTTGAGTTGCTGATTTTAAACATTTTAACTTTGGAAATTTCCAGTTCAAACTAACCCAACTGTTAATTGCTTCAATCGGTAAAGGATAATTTAGCATTCCGTTTGATTCATTTCCGATTAAAACCATTTCATAATTAGTTGTAGATTTGTATTTTTCAAGTATTTCAGTAATAAATTGTTCAATATTGGCTTTGTATGACCATAAAGTATAAGTAACTATACGAACCTGATCACCAGGATTTCCGGTTCGAGTAATTGTGAGATTTATATTTGAACTAATTTTGTAATCTTTAATGTTATTAATAGTAATATTGGTATTGTTAACATAAGTTATATTTTTAATTTTAACTTCTTCAAGCAAATATTTATTCAAGGACTGAATTTTATTACAATATTCAAGTGATTTAGAATTGGGCGTTTCTATTTCCTTTCCATTAATAATAACCACATTTGTTTCCCAAAAATTAAATTCATATACAAAACCAATTTTTTTTAACGTGAGAAATATTAACACCATAACCATAATTGATATCCAAGCTATCACTGTTAGGTTTCCAGTACATAATTTTAACAGTTCAGTTAAAATTAAGTTAAATGCAACATTGTATTCATTACCTAATCCATAAATTTGTATTAAATTTGAAGACCAGAACGGAACAATATTCACAAGACCATTATATATTGTCTGGTTAAACATTAAATATGTAGTTTATAACACATAAGCATTTATTATCAATTTTTTTATAATAAATTAAACTATAAAAATGCAAGTGTTCTTAATATATGTTTTAATGATTTCGATTGTAACTGTATGAAATGTACTAACAGACACAATAAATATACAGGAATGTAATCCATGTGCAAATAAAGATGGTTTTGGACTTGTTGCTACTCTATTTAATTCTCTAAGTGATAACCAACCCAATAAAATTGATTCAACATACAATGCTGACAGTAAATAACTTTTTGATAACTCTGTTGAGTTTATTGGTTCAAATAATTTTTCTAATTGGAACATTAAAATAAGTTATAGTTTGAAATTAAAACAAATTTAATTTCATTTTTTAGCTAGGAGAAAAACATTGATAATATTTGCCAATGGTAACTTGGTTGGTATGTCAACTTAATGCCATTAGAAACAACAGAATGTATTAGTATTGAAAACAAAAACCGAATTTATACCGATTGTATGGAGTTTTCTCTTTTGCGATTTCTTCATTTGATTGGATATTGTCCAAATCAAATGGAACAATCTAAATGCTCCGAGTTTTCAAAAAAAGTATCGACTGGACCTGTTGGGGATTTTATCAAATCCCACGGAACTATTTACCCCGATGCGACTTATTATTTGGATGAGGAAAAGCCTGGACCAGTAGAGCGTGCGCACTGGGCAGAATTTGTATCAGATAGAAGTTTTCTTGATTACTATCGAAATGATGGTGCTGAATTATTTACTAGTGTGACCAATATAATTAAATTTTTTAATGGATTTTATTCCATGGGATTAAATGTGTATACGCATGAATCCAGTCTAAACAAGATTGCCAAGCATTTTAGCACCCAGGACAAAAAAATTACATTAACTGTGATATCAACCGACACAAAAGAAGAAACTAAACCAATGAGTATGATTGTTCGCCTCATATCTAGGCCAGATAATGAAATTATTGGTTCGTCACAATTAAAAAAAATTTGCATTTGCAACACTGTTATTCAAATAGATATTAACACAGATACTTACTATTGGAAGTTATATGAGGTATATTTTAAAGAAAAAAAATTTTCAAACAATTGGATTACTGGGCACTCGGTTATTAACTCTTAAAATATATTTTAATTTATTTGATATAAAAAAATATTAAGAGTTTTATATAATACAATGTCAAAATTATTAGACCATGCTGACATTTTACAGGAAAAAACTAAAAAATCAATAAATAGAATTAAATCAAATATTGCGGACATTGATAATATTGCAAACTCAACATTAGAAGAATTACGAGCTAATTCGGAACAAATTACAAGTACAATTAATGAAACAAATCAAATAGACAAAAAATTGTCCGATGCAGAGAAACTTAAAAACAAGTTTGCCTTGCTTAGTGGACAATGGTTTAGTTTTAATATATTTACCAAGTCTAAAAAACTTGCAAAAACTAATGAACAAGCTAACACAAAAAAACCACAAAAAACACACAAAACAAATGGGACAAATAACGACCAAAAAAAAATCAAGGATAATACCCCTAATAGTCATATAAGCTCAAATACTAAAATCAATATTAAAATCCAATCAATAAAGCCAAATAACACCGATACTGATTTGGCAACTAGGTTAGACACAATTGAACATGTTGATACACAAATAGATAATTCTCTTGATTTAATTTCCGGTTCGCTTGATGCAATTATGGAAAAAGCCATGTTGATGAAAGATGAAGTTGTTTACCAAAACAAAAAACTTGATGAATTAGATGGAAAAATGTTTAATATTAATGATAAACAAAACAAAGTTAATTTTAGTATTGGAAAAATATTACGGGGAATTTAATGGTTTTTCATATAATAGGGAAAAATTGAATTTTAATTTCTTATAATTATAATTATATTTTCTAATGGTTCTTAAGATTATACACAATCATAATTTATTACCGGAAGGAATTTACCAACCAGACTACCCATTAGAACACATATGCGCATTTACATATAATTCGCAGATTTATGCTTTACAATTGAACTCAAATACTAAAATATTGTCAATTGTAAGCGCGCTAATTCCCAATACCCCAGTAGTTGTTATTGGTGCAATTGGATATGGTGGAAAAGATTCACTTAACATAATTGAATATTCTGATAATATTCTTTGGATTGGTTGCGAATTTACTTTTTGTATTTGTGATTTGGTTTCAATGGTATCCAGAAAATATGATTCAGACTTTAATACCCGCTTTATTACCCCAGTTGGTCGTGACTATTGGATGTATATTAATGGGAGTTCAAGTGTACCAGTTTTCACATGGGATTTATTAACCAGACTTGAACGTTACATTATTCCAACTGTTATTGAAGAACCAGGAGCCCGATATTATCCAATAACAGCATGTGGGCCCAATGTTAGTTATATTGGAACTTGTCCAAATTTACAATATATTACATTTATGAACTCACGATTAGATATAATTTCTAATTGTTGTGTGCTGAATTATTTTCCCAATTACAAAAAACTTGTTCATTCTAATCCTGAAATTTTTACTGAACTTCAATCTTTAATTACAGTAAATGATAATTGTTTGTTGTACTATGAATGGTTCGATTTTTCGCTTGGACCTACTGTTGGTTGTGAATCCAAGTTATGTTTTGACTTTACAACCGGGCAAATTATTCCATTTGCTAATAATCAATTAGATTATTTGGTTTTGAAAATTTTTCCGTTTCGTGATTTTGATGGGATTATCAAGTTGTGTTCTCACGAAAATTATCTAGGCAATAGTTGGAAAACTATTTATGAACCGGAAAATGTTAATGGTAGTACTGTACTTGGTAAAAGAAAAGCTGATGTTCAAATTACACCGGGAATTTAATTTAATTTCAACTTTTAAAACTATTATTATAGAATTTTTTTAATAGGTTAAGTTTTTGATTTATATTTGGTGGATTTTTAAAAAAAAATTTCGCGTGTACACTTAGTAACCATATTATGTAATCAAAATAAATTGTTAAAGGTAATTATTTGGTATTGTTTACATATTTCAATGAATATAATATGCTAAAAAATATTTTTTATAATAAAATTATTATTAATATATGATATTGCAACTTATAATTATTAAAATAATAAATAAAAAAGTAACCATAAACTAATTTACAAGTAACTATTTAAGTAATCAAATATTAATATATATTTAAAAAAGTATTGTGTAAATTTATTATAATGTATAATTGTGAAATTTGTAATATTCAATACAAATCTCGTATGGGATTGTATAAACATAAAATAAAACATCATATAACTTTACAAGAACCAAAAGAAAAGCATTACGTATGTACTTATTGTAAAAAAGAATTTAATCATAAACAAAATAAATGGAGACACGAACAAACATGTAAGGAAAAGGATCCATCTATAGATATTAAAACAATGAAAAATGAAATTGCTCAACTAAAACAAGAACTTCGTGAGCTCAAGTCAAAACCAACAAATATATCACAAACAATTAATAATATTAGTGGCAACACAATAAATGCTATATCAAATAATGGACATATTAATAATAATATGACAATGGTTTATCCATTAGGAAAAGAACCAATTAACTTTATGCCAGAAGCGGAAGTTATTGAAACTTTAGAAACACATGGGATTAATGCAATTACTGTACTTTGCAAAAAGAAACATTTTAACCCAGAAAAACCAGAACTTCATAATTTTTGTGTAACTGCAAAAAATGATCCATACGCAATTATTGTTGATCCGGAAACAAAAAGAACAAAATCAGTAAATAAAAAAGAAGTTTTTGATAAAGCATATTATGGTCTTGTTATAAATATTGACTCAGTACAAACACCAATACCTGAAATTAACGAAACAAAAGATAAAATAAAAGCAATTTCAATGTCAAAGCCAATGTTAAAACAAGTTCATTTGGCATTTAATCAAGAAGCATATCATAATAAAGATATGGTACAAAAAACATGGAGTAATGCAATATTTACGGAAGAACAAAAAAAACCGATTCAAGAAAAACCATCTAAAACTCGTCAACAGTTACTTGCAGAATTTGGTGAATTACTTGAAGATGTTAAAAATGGTTTTGAAATCGAAATATAAAGGTTACTTGATAACAATATAAAGGTTACTTGATAACAATATAAAGGTTACTATTAGATTTTTATAAATTATATTTATTATATGTATATGCATATGATAAATATATAATTATTATAAAAAAATTTTTTACGTTATATTTCTCAACATTTAATTTGGATATAAAATTATAATTAACTTTAATGATTTTAATTGTTTACAGATGACGGTTACCATATGTACACGCGAAATTTTTTTTAAAAATTAATAGTTATTAAACTTCAATTTCAACCTGTGATTTTAAGTTAGTTTTAACAACTGGGTTAGTTTTAATAGTACAAACAATTTCTTCTGGTTGTTGAATGCAAGTGAAAAATCCAACACAATCATCGATTATATTTGTAAATAAACTAATGGGTTGATTAACTGGTAAACAAAAACGGTCCCGATTGGCTCTTTCCCTATATGGTTCTAGTTTATTTAATACCATTGACTCAACTATTCCCATTGTGTTTTTGTCTGAACATTGCTTGTAATAGACAACAGTGTGCTCAGCTGTTTTATTATAAACGCTTAACCTATCAGCAAGTTTTTCAGCTTTACCAACAATATAAATACTTTCAGCTTGACTGGCAGTTGTCGTAACAATATAAATTGCATTGTCTGTGTATTGTGTTCTTTTTTGTTTTTTTAAAATTGTGTTTTCTAATTTTTTAATTTTTTCATTTTGTACCTTAATTTGTTCACATAAGGTTATTGGATTATACAAGTCATTAGCTTGTACTAATACTTGTAAATAAAACCAATTAATAAACATATGGATTAAATGTGAGTTAAGCAAAATATTTCCATTGGAATTTATTTGTGTTGGTAAAAAGTCAAAGGAATCAGTTTTAATTGTGTTAATATATTGTTTTGTTGAATCAAGTTCAATCCATTCTTTAATTTTGCTGTTGGAAATTTTAGTTAACTCAATTACATCCACATGATTATCATTAGTTATTTGCTTTGGTTTAATGGGTTCAATGGAGTCGGTATTTATGTTGGCATTAGGGTTATTTTCAAGTTTTTGAAAAATTTGGTCTAATTTTGATTTAATATTTTTTATATCTGATGGAGCAATATTTTTTATGTTAGATGAATCATTTTGCTTTGTTTTATTAGAAAATTCTAAATGTGTGTTAATAATTTTTTCACATTTTAATTTACATTTTTGTTCGTGTGTCCATTTATTGGGATAATGTTTAAATTCTTTTTTACAAAAAGCACATGTTAAATTTGGTCCTTTATTAATTTTTTCAGGGTGGTGTTTTTTATTGTGTTTATAAAAACCCATTCTAGATTTATATGTTTTATCACATATTTCACACTTATACATTAAAATAATAACAAACTGTGTTTTTAAGTATATTATTTTGTACACTTAATATTTAAAAAATTAGTAATGTTTTGTAAACAATAAAGCAAATTTACTTGGTGGCTAAATAAATTAACCAAACAATATTAATGATACCCAACCCAATAGCAAAAATAGCTGAATTTTTAGTTTGGTTGCATCGGTAAGAATATAATTTTGAGTCATTTTATTAACCTATGCTAAAATATAAATTAAAAACTTTAATAACTCTAGCGCTTGAACAAGTAAACTAAACCGGCTAAATTACAAAGTCCGAGAGTGATTCCCACAGTTGCTAGAGTTTTGTTGGTGTTAATTGAGGGTTCAACTTGTTTAAGTGTGGATGCTACAATAATGTCAACCGGAGGTGTTTTTTCAATTTCATAAAGTTTAGCATCAATTAATTTATTTATTTGTGTACCAGCTTTTAAAACATGTCCTTTAGTTTTCTCATCAAGCATTTTATTGTAATAGTCAACAGACATATTTCTAAATGTGGTTAGTTCTGGATCATATTTAATGTAATATTTAAGTGTTGAATAAATATCTTTTTTGTAGTTATCCATTTGTTTGTCAAATACACGGGAAGCAATATTTTCCATACGGATGTTTACCAATAAATCATTACAAGAGCACATTAGAATAATTAACTCTAACCCAATTAAATTATAATAAAGTCAATTTTTTTAACAACCAGATTAAAATAATAATTTTATGGGTTGATATACATTAAACTATTTACAAAATTTAAATCTTGGCTTAACATTGAGTCTAGTTTTTCTGCTCTTTCGGCATATTCTGGAGAATCATAACTGCAAACACCCGGTCCTAAGACCCAATTAGACAAATAGAAGTTTCCGTCAAGAAATATTTTTAGTAATAATCTATTATCATCAGAACTTGGAGCACAATGTAATACTGGTTTTAAATTTAGAAATTTATAGCCTTCTTCGCCTACAACCATATATCCATATCCTTGTTGTAATTCTTTGATTTTTCCATCTGATAATATTTTAGTACCGGTGCCTTTTATTATAATAATAAAATTTATGACCGAAACATCGTCCAAATGCCATGATTTTGCACTTGGAGTACTTGATCTTGAAACCATATGGGTTAAATATTTTCGGTCAGACAGTATAATGTTTTCTGATTCTAAATATTTAATTACTTGGGTTTTGGCTTTTTCCACATGATAATCGGTTAGATTGCCATTGGTTATATCATTACATTCATCAATTGTAAATACGTGATTCATTATTAAATTTAATCATATTATGAGCAATTAGCAATTTCAATTTTTTTAACAACAAATAATTAAAACATAAAAAAATATAATACTAACTTAAATACTAATTTAACTTATCAATAAACAATTTGTTTTGTTGTAACAAGCCATGATGTATTATCCAAAGCTTTTTCTCCAGTTATTTTAAAACCAAAATTTTTTATTGTTGAATTATATTCTTTCATGTTATAGTGAACATCTCTTTTAAGCATGGTACAATCAGCTTCTTTCCCAACCGTGTTCGCATAATTAAATAATATAGATTTAAGTTCTTCAGCTTCTTCATGATCAAGAGCAGAACCGTAAACTTCACTACCTACCATTTGAATAAAATCATTGTCGTTTACGAACCACCAGGATATATCAACTATTTTATTTGGTTTATCAATATTTAAGTTAATTCCCCCAATTGGTCTGGTTTTGGCAAAAAAACTCGTACCAAATAATCCAGAATCAATTAAATTAACTCTTAGGTTTTTAGTATTGGGATTTGTTTCATTAAGCCAACTGATAGAATATTTTCCTTGAGAAAAAAATCCAATTTGTTCGCAAACTTTCTTGTTTAGGTACTTTGATACATTTAATAAATTCGTAAAATTCATTAGGAATAAGAATTATTAAGTTAAATTGCTTTAAATTTCATTTTTTTTGCATTGGTTTTGAATGGGTTTTGAGTTTATAATCAATAGGCCAAGTTGGCACGGATTTTATTTAAAGACGCACCATGTCGGGCAAAACTTTGCCTTGCGCTGATGTTCTACGAAATATCATATGCAGACTAAAATTATAATTTCTTAATAAAGTTGTAACCAGTCTAGAAAAAATTGATTTTACCTTGGTGTTGGTTTATTTTTTATTATAACCCAATGAATAATTTGTTAGTAAATGTGATGTCTGCTGGTGTAGGTGCAGTTACAAGTGTATGGGTAACACATCCAATTGATTTATACAAAACAAAAATTCAAATGAATGGAAATAAAACCATATCACCAGTTTCACTAGCCAAATCAATATATCAGTCAGGGGGTATTAGCAGTTTTTACCGAGGTATTGTACCGGCCATGTTCAGAGAATCAACTTATACAACTTTAAGAATCGGGCTATATGAACCAGTAAAAAAATTATTTGATATAAAACCTGAATCAAATTTTTTTCTAAAATTTTTTGCTGGTTCTTTATCTGGGCTGGTTGGGTCAGTTGTTGGTAATCCATTTGATGTTATGAAAATTCAATCAATGGGTAGTGCGGGGCCTGTCAGATTTAGCCAAATTGCCAAACAAGTTTACTTGGAAGGTAACTTGTACAAAGGCTTACAAGCTAATCTGATGAGAGCATGTGTACTAAATGGAACTAAAATGGCTTGCTATGACCAAATTAAAAACCTTATTAGTCAAACTAGGTTAGTTAAATCTGAATTGGCAATTCAATTTGCCAGTTCATTTGTGGCTGGGTTTGTAATGGCATGTACAGTAACCCCGTTTGATATGATTCGAACTAAATTAATGAGTCAAGTTGGAACCAAATCAGAAACTGTATATGGATGTGTCAGTGGAATAATTAAAACAAATGGATTTGCTGGGCTATATGGGGGATTTGTACCAATTTGGTTAAGATTTGCCCCAGCAACTTGTTTACAGCTGGTAATATATGACCAAACTAAATCTATGTTAATTTAAATTTAATAAAAAATTGATTTAATTTATTTATGCACGTTAATTAATTCTTTCCCAATGGTAAAACTCACCAAAGGACAAATCGAAACAAAATTGGCAACACTAGTAACCAATAACGATCATGAGCAATTAGAATTATTTGTTGCAGCCAACCCAGATGCTAATATTAATGGTGTTTTAAGTAAAAAAAAACAAGGGCTTTTAAGTTTAGCAATAGAAAATAGATGTAAAGAATGTTTTGACTGGTTACTTGCCAATGGAAATTACACGGCGATTGGGAATAAACCGGATGATAAATTTAATTTTCCTAGTTCGAATTTTTATGTTTTACATCAGGAATATGAAAATTTAAATCCAGTAGCTCAACCAGAACCAGATGACTCAGATGACTCGGATGAATATGAGTCAGACGAAGAAGATAATTTAGATAATGACGAAGTAGATGATATAAATAGTTATGAATACGATGGAATTGTTGGTACATCCAAGGCAATTGAAATGTATACCCGCGCACCAAACCTTGCTAATGGATATTATTTGTCAAGACTAATTGAGGCTCAAGTATTTTTTTCTCCAGAAAATTTGATTAAGTTGGAAAACTTTCCTCAGATGTACGGGTTAGCATGTAGTAGTATCATGTTTACTCATGATTACCTATGTACGCTTTTAGAAAAACAAATATTAACAAATTCATCAAAAGCATCGAAAACTTTTGACAAATTAAAACCAAATCTAACACCAATCCAATTGTCCTATTTTATTAAACAAACATTAGCCAATAGTAGTAATTTCCAATTTTTAAAATATTTATTGGATATTTATGGGTCTAAAATTAAATTAATTGAATACACTAAACCAACTGATATTTTAACTTTTACATTATTAATGAGCTATCACAATGATACCAAACTAATTCCAACTTTTCTTGATATGATATTAACCCAGTACAAAAAAGAACCGGTTGGTGATTTTTTTGATGCCCATATGTTTGTATATAACTTTATTACATATTTTGATTATTCCAAGTTAAATCTAACTGGAAATTTATGGAAACAGTTGGATTTAACTGTGGATTTAGGCCCACATATTAAGGCATACTTACAATGGGATTTTCACAAAGAAAAAAAATATTATTTTGATGAGAATTTTCCCATCCATCAACAATATAATTTGTTCATGATGTTAAAATTCTTATGGTGTAAATCAAACCCATGGGATTTTACAGACAATGAAAAAGTTAAGTTACATTCAAAAAACCAAATTAAAAATGAAAATAAAAAAACAAAAGCCCATGAATATAAAGCCAAATATGAAAAACATGATGAGCTTAAAAACAAATATAAGTCAATTGCTTATGTGCTAATTGCCAATGGTTTTGAACCAACTGCTTATGCTAAAGAAGCAATGGAATTGTTAGATATTTCATATGAGGACTTAGTTGCAAAAACACCCGGGTATGTTAAAGATTTTTTACCTTTAACCAATACATTAGACCAAATCATTAACCCAGTTAGTCAACCAAACAAATCCAGCAAATCCACCAAACCAAACAAATCCAGTCAAGTTAAACAAGCCATCTTAACCAAAGCACCTAAAGAACCCCGAGTTAAAACTACACAAATGGAAATTAATCTTTAATACTTTATTTATATCAATTAATAAAAAATTGATATAATTTGTTTATGTCCGCTAAATTATACTTTCCCAATGGTAAAGCTTACTAAATTTCAAATTGAAACCAAATTAGGGTTATTAATAGCTAATAATGATTACGAGCAATTGGAGCAATTTATTGCAGCCCAACCTGATGCTAATATTAATGGATACATAACTAGAAAGCGCGGGGGACTTTTAAATGTGGCAATTCAAAGCAAAAGCAAAGAATGTTTTGACTTGATTATATCCCATCCTAATTTTACAGTAATTTCGACTAAACCCGAATATAAATTTGACTATTGGGATGACAGACAATATGATATTTATGAGGAATATGATAATCCCGGGACTGTTTTAATTGTAAACAACAAACCCAATAATGAACTCAACCAACAGGACCAAGGTCAGGTTAATCCAAATCTTGCCCCAAAAGTACCAAGAAATGCAGATTCAGATTCAGACCAAGATTCAAATGATTCAGATGATGACTATGATGACGATGATGATAACGAGCTAGCCATGACCCCAGATAGATATGCAAATATAATTGGAACTGATGAAGCAATTCAAATGTATACTCGCGCACCAAACTTTGCTAATGGCCATTATTTAAGACAACTGATTCAAGCAAAGGCATCATTTACTCCAGAAAACTTGGTCACTCTAGAAAAATATCCAGAAATTTACAATCAAATTTGTGCTCATACAGAATTTACCCATGACTACTTGCTTGAATTTTTACGGTACCAAATATGTTCAAAATCCCCAATGGCACCCAATACTTTTGCTAAAGTAATGGACAACCTTACTCCAGAACACCTATCATGGTTCGCAAAATTGTCGGTTAAACAAAGCAATTTTAATTTTCTTAGCTATTTGTTTGAAACATATGGTTCGCAAATTCAACTATTAGAATATGGTAAACCAACTGATATTTTAACTTATGCATTAATTTTATTAGATAGAAAAGAAATGTTTAAAGTTATGGAACCAATAATTGCTCAGTATATAAAAGACCCCATTGGTAGTCAATTTGATGCTTATATGTTTGTACAACATTTTATTGAGTGTGAATATTATGATGAAATGGCAAAAATGCAACCTTTGTGGTCCCAATTAAAATTACCGGTTGATTTGGGTCCATATGTGAGATCATTTGTTAAGTATACATATCATAGTTACTGGGACCAATACCATACTGAACTAACATATTGTAAAAGTAAATTTTCTAATTTATATTTGCTACTAAAATCCTCCTGGTGTAAAACAAACCCTTGGGATTTTACTGATAATACAATAATTAAAGAAGACATTAACAAGAAAATAACTATTAGATATGGTTATGCAGTAACATCAAATATTTACATGTTAATGAAAACATTTGAAAATTTTGCACACGTGTTTATTTCCAATGGGTTTGAACCAACTCCAAATGCCAAAGAAGCAATGGAAATTCTTGGTATTAAATATGAGGACTTGGTTGCAAGCACACCCAAATGGATTAAAAATAATATTGGAGAACTTTATCAAATTAATACTACAAAACAAACCAAAGCAGCTAAAAAGCCAAGGGGGAAAAAACTCAAAGTAGTTGATGAACCTATAGAAATTGATTTATAAAACAAAAAGTTTTTTTTAAATAATAAATAACTGATTACACCAATTGATTAGTATAGGCTTTAACACATTTGGTTAAATGTTCGGGTCCGTTTCTATCAGCAAATTGTCTAATGTCAATAATTGGCCAAGACTTAAAACCCATTTTGAAGGCCTTGCCATCTAAGTAGTCAATATATTTAGATTCAGCTAAAAGTTTTTCTGCATCAGACACAGTTAATGTTCGATGAGTTTGGTCAAGCCATCCCATGTTGTATTTGTTAGAATTGTTATAGATTGCAACAATCAATTCTGCAGGAGTAATTGGCATACCATCAGATTTAGTAAATTGTTCACAATTAATTTTGTGTTTAGTTTCATGTACAATTTGATTTCTAACCATTTCAGCTCGGTCAAACCCATTTGCTTTACCATAAGCTCTCAAGTCAATTGAATCATCAGATATAGTTGTGTTAATGGTAACTGGTCCAATGGTTCCAACGTATTCGCCGGGTTTTACAAATATATTAACAGGATTAGTGGTTTTTCCAAACCAAACGTATTGGTCGTTAGAACCAGATTTAGCATTTGAATATAACAGGTTTAGTATTGCATTGGGACTCATTAATTTATTTATTGGAATTGATTTAAATAATTCAATTGGAATATTCGGCTTATTAGATTTGATTTGCTCGGTTGCACTGGTTTCACCATATGAATTTCCATTGTATGAATTTAATTTTGCATCATTAAAATGATACCATTCACCAATCACGTGATAGTTATACAAGTTAATTTGGCTTTCTTCACATTCGTTCATAATTTGTAACATAGCGCGAACAGCAAGACGTTTTTCTTCTTCTGTTTTTAATAATGGTAATTTATTATAATTATCCATTGACCAGGTAATATGTTTGTTAGATTGTCCAGAACCCTCATGATAAAGTCCAAAGCATTTATAAGTCCAACCATCTAATTGATTTTGTTCGTGGTTTCCTTCTATAGATTTAAATTTACAATAAGGTAATAGTCGGTCCACGTCTAAAAAGTCCAATTTAAAGTTTTTATTAAACATGATAAAATCACTAGGTATAATTGATTGAGTAGAACTGGAAAATATCCTAATAAAACCAGTGGACTGCCAACTAACATTGGGTGAATATCTGGAACGATAAACCAGGTCATGTTCAGGTTCATCCATAGTATTTTCACAGTGGGTTTTATATTGGGTAACTTGTTCTGCTAATTGTGGTTTCCATTGGGATTCCCAATTATATCCATATCTAAAATTGTACCAGGAAGTTTTGCCAACTTTAGTTTTTTCTTGTATTAAGTCAAGTCTATCAACCAATTGTGAAACTTGACTTAGTGCATTTGAATCTAGCTTACCAAGTTTTTCAACCAAGTTTGTTAATTGTGTAGAAGTTGTAATTTGTTTAATCCAATTCATTAAACATTTATTGAATTAATTTTATTTAATATATTTTTGTCAATTTTTTCAAATGGTTTTTCAAGTAAAAATATTGATTATTTTAATGCTTGTGGAGGATTATTAATGAATAATGTCATCATATATAGAGTTGTGGAAAACATGGACTGAGATAGAGCCCTATACAATGCCCAATACCGCTAATAAAATTCTATCTGGTTATTCAGTTGCAGGATTAAGAACAAATTTTTTTGTTCAACCTGATTTAATGCTTGATGCTGGTATTTCAGCGCCATTTGCTCCAAAGTCCATTCTAATTACTCATGGTCATGGCGACCATATTGCTAACTTGCCTTTTCACTTGATTATTAAAAGAAATCCCGATAATACCTATACCCCAGTTAATGTGTACTGTCCAAAACAAATTGTTCAATTAATTCAAAATTATATTTGCGCAATGTTCCAGTTATCGGATTGCAATGACCAAATGCAACCAGAAGGCTATAAAGTTATTGGGGTTGAACCAGGGGATGAGTTTGAATTGTTTATTGGCAAGTCCAAACACACCGTTCAAGTTTTCGCTTGCACTCATTCAGTACCCTGTGTTGGTTATGGAATTAGCTTGAGTAAAAACAAATTAAAACCAGAATATGCTGGACTCAAGTCCAACGAAATAAAAGAATTAAAAGCAAAACAAATTGAGATTACCCAAGAAATAAAATCCAAAGAATTTTGTTTTTTAGGTGATACTACTCATCAGGTTTTTATTGCAAATCCTGATATTTTAACTTGGTCTAATGTAATGGTCGAATGCACTTTTGTTAGTCCTGATGATTTATCCCACGCTACTGAAAAATCACATATGCACTGGGATAATTTAAAACAGGTAATTGTTGCGAATCCACAGGTTAATTGGATTTTAACTCACTTTTCACAAAAATACAAAAAAGCCGAATTAGAAGAATTTTTTGCTAAAGAAAATCTTCCAAATGTTAAACTATGGATGAATATTAAATAATTTTAATTAGTTTGTTTCAGATATAATTTTTGATGGCATTTGATTTAGTTTATTTACAAATGCTAAATTTTTTTTAAATTATTATCATACATAATCCAAGAATAATAAATAGAATTGGAATAGTGATAATGATATTGCAAATGGTTTCCTTGAGTGTTTACATAATGTGCACAATAATTATTTCCAGAACCAATACTATAGTAATTGTAACTATTAGAATTGGAAAAAGTAAAATCATCAGTAGAAATTAAATTAGAAATTAATAAATTAGTTGTATTTATTAGTTTTTCAACTAAATTAGTTAAAATTATACTTTGTTTATTGTCGTAAAGACCCATGTTTACTAAAGTAATTTTATTCATGGAATTTAAAATATCTAAATTAAATTTAAAAATTTACCAATTCAATTTTTATTCTTTGTGATTTAACTGATTCTCCACGCATTGGGATTTACTCCAATGGGTATCCCCGCAAATAAAATCATTGCGAACTATTTTTGCACGAGCAATTGTGTTGGTGTCATCACATATTCTCACATATACTCCTTCAACTGGTCCCGAATAATACCCGGATTGAGAGTTTGCCAATTTGACTATGCTAGCTATACTAGGATATTTGCCCGAACCAATTAACCGAATTTGAGGAATAGTGGTTTTGGCTAACAGGGTTTCCAAGTTTTTTCTTCCAGCAAATTTCCCAGTTAATTTATCATACAAGTCAAAGGCCACAAAGTATCCAGGTAAATTAGAATAGTGGATAGAATGTTTGGCAAAAACCCATTCCCCGAACAAAATATGTCGTCCCGGCTCTAAAATCTCATACAATTCGGCCTGGTGCATATCTCTCCATAAATCTAATTTTTTAAACTGGGAAGCATAATTGGGAGTAACATAATGGGACCTGTTTTGAAATAAAACTTTCCATGTTTCTGGCTCAATAGAAATACCCATATTAGCTCCATCTATTTTTTCTTCAATATAAATTTCTCGGTTTAAATAGAATTCAACTTCACTAGCTGGCAATAGCAAATCTTCCCGACTAGCTCCACCTAAATTAGCCAAGTGTCTGGTTCGGGGAAATTTAACCAAGTCCATTGAAAATTCTTGAGTAATTTCAATTGGGGGAATTTGCCAAAGACCAAGAATATAGTTTAAATCATCGGGTGATTTAATATGAATAATTTCTTCAAACCCTTCGTTCAAACCAACCGGTTCAAAACTATTTGCTAAATCCCCAATTATTTTTTCTGCACCTGATGCTCTAAGAGTAGGATGGTCTGGTCTGTGTTGAGCCCGATAAACACATTCATCTTTTTCGGTTTCAAAAACTAAAGCCCATGAACGTTGGCCTTGTTTTAACCATCCTTGAAAATCTTTACGGTCTGATTTCTTCCCGTTGCACCTATCAACAATTACTAATGAATCAGACTGAGCATTTGCACTCATTAAATTCTCACAAGCTTTTTTACCTAGATCATCTTGACTTACTCGAACCACATCTGTAACATGAGTTTCCATATGGGTTGAAAAAGTAGATTTACCAGCTCCCGGTAAACCAACCAAAATCATTAATTTAGGACATTTTTTTCCATTGAATTTAATAAATTTTTTACTTGACTTTCCAATTTGACTGGAATATTTTGCTTGGTATTTGCGCATGAAATCAATTTGTTCTTTTGAAAAAATTACTTCTCGAGTAGCTTCTAAGTGTTCAATAACTTTGTCCAACTCCATGCTTAATTCTCTAATGGCAAAACAAGCAACAACCATATTAGTTCTTCCTTTACCTCCCATACAGTGAACAATAAAGTGTTTGTCTTCCGCGTGCAATTTAGCTAACCGGTCTACTAACAAATCCATTGACTCAATTGAACAAATAGATCTATCTTGAATAGGCCAGCTAATATAATTTGTTTTGGACCATTCAACCAATTCAGCATCGGGTACCATTTCTTTAGTTTCTGTTAAATTGACAATACTAGCAATATGATTTAATCGAAGCCAATCCAAATGATGAGCCTTAACAACTGCGCTGGCATAAACACCCGGATACACTTGGGTAAAATTTCTTGGTTTGGCTAATTTGGTCCAGGTATTTTTTTGATTAACCCAATGGACTTTTTCATTGGAATTCAACTTGTTTAAATTTGATAAAATCGATTCCTCATATTCTGGGTCAACAGGTTTTCCCTCAAGTTCTTTACCAACTAATTCAACAGTCTCTTTTGAATTGGAAATAACCCCACACAATTTGAGTAAACAATAAGAGCCTTTGTTAGGGTTAAACTTTATCAAATCCAACGCTAGCCCATAAGCTTGGTCCCATTGTTGTTTCTTACATACCAGGTCAATAAGCTCAGCAATTATATCAGGATTAGTTGGTGCAAACTGGTAAAGCTTTTCCACCCAAGCTAACTGCTTTGGATACAAAGTACGGTTTTTATAAAATGCCCAATTAACTATTTGGTTTGGTTCTAAACACCCAATTGATTTATCTATAGTATGGTCATCTGTGTTAGCCCATCCTAGTGTGATATGAAAATTGTATGGTTCAAGCCCATGAGCTTTTCTAAATTTGTCACCTGCAGGATAGTGTACAACAATAAATGCCACATGAGGTAATATTTTAACTCCAACCGGATACCAGGAATCATTTTCTGGTTGGGCAGGACCTGATGAGTTTTGACTAATTAATTTTGTTTCATGTGGTCTTGTTATGGTAATATGATAGTTTGGTCCATCTCGTTGGATTTGATTTTCAATCCATTGTGGGGCAATTTTTTCAACATGATCGGACACAACTGCTCGTGCAATTAATAAATATAAACAACCTTTTATATTAGCAAATGGTTCTGTTAACATTATACTATTAGTATTATTGACCAATTGAATCTTTAAACAATTTTTATAAATTTTAGGTTCATGATATTTATTAGAAACCTTTCTTTATTCTTATAGTAATTTTTATTGTAAGCATAAATAAAATAATTTTTCTAATTGTGTTTTATTCATATTGTTAATTTATAACTTTAAATACTATAAGTATAAAAAAATTTATAATGGTATTTGAGTTTACCATAATTTTTCTGGGTCATCAGCTTCTGTTAATTCTTTATCTGTTTCCACAATATGTTTTGCTACTTTTGCCCAGGTTTCGTCAGACTGAGATAAATTGTTTACATCGTGAGTTTCTTCTTTCATAATTTCTTTTAATTTTTCAAACACATAAGATGGGCTAAGAAACTTGGAATTTGGTTCCCACCCATACCATCGACCAAGTTCAATTGGAATGGATTTTTCATTAGATTTTACCTCTGTTTTTGTTAAACAAGATTTATGCCAGTACATGGATTTTTTATCAGAAACTAAATTATCCGGTTCTATTGGTTTCAAACATCCCACACACACTTTTTTATTTGTATCCATTAGCATATTAGTTATAAATTATATAAATATAATAAAATCAATTTTATTTAAAAAGTGGAAATTCAAGCATATAAACCGATTCAAAAAATCTACATTTTCTAATATAAAAAATATTTTTAAATAAAAAATTGCTTGCTTTATACTTAGTTGTTACTAAGATTTTTTTGTTAGTTTCTTTTTTTTAGACATCATTTCAGGTTCTGCTAATTCTTTTAGAAGCTTTGAAAATTCTTCAATTGCTTCTATATCATTTTTAAATTCAACAGGTTTTTTTTCTTGATATTTTTTCATATTTTCCCAAGATTCTTCACCAAGTTGTTTCTCATCAGTTTCTTCTAAATATGTAAAAACCTCTTTCCAAGCTTTGTCTTTTTCTTCTAAAGTTTCCTCTTGTAAAACTTGGTTATTCTCAAATAAATATTCTTTAGGTATAAGTGCTTTTAATTCATCATAAATATATTTTTTGCTTGGATGGGTGTTATTAGCATTAGTATTGGATTTTTTATTAGAAACAATATCAGAAATATTAACTGGGTAAGATGGGGTTGATGAATCATTTGGGTCCCATGAATACCATTGATCAGGTTGCATTTGGAGGTATTTTTGAGGGGCTTTTGGTGTTCGCTGAAAACTGTCCAAACATGATGAATGCCAATAGATGGATTTTTCCATAGAAACTAAATTATCCGACTCTATTAGTTCCAAACACCCCACACAAACTTTTTTATTTGTATTCATTAAGATATCCTATTAAATTGCAAACAATATATCTACCTAATCAATTTTTTATATAAATTGTAAAAAAATATAATTGTTTATTATGTTGGAAAAATAATTTAATTGTTTATTTAAAAAATGGAAATTCAGGCATATAAATCGATTCGGAAAATGTAGATTTTCTAATGTGGAAAAAATTAGTTGCTAGTACATTTGCAACGATACCATCAGATTTAATTTTGGGATCAGTCCAATCAAGGTAAATGTTAAATTTTTTCACATAAGATAATCTAATAAGGTTATCAATTGATGTTAAAACTTTGGGATTAAACACAATCAAAATACCAGGATAGTCAATTCCATTAGTTTTGTTAGCTTGAATCAATTCACTTGGTGTAATATCCAATACTGAAATCCCATCTAATTTTAACTTAACCCGATTTATTAATTCTACTGGTCCTGGCAACTTAGTCAGATACAAACAATCAATTTTATGATTAGCATTAATTGTATTGGATATAACCGGTTGAGAAAATAATTGTGGGTTTAAAAATTTATATCGGGAAATATTTGGGTCAAAGTCCTCTTCAAATTCAACATCCATATTAATTTGATTATTATCATTGGTATAAATATCCGCAAAAACTGCCCAACCAAAACCATTATAAAATTCAAGCGGTTTTGTAAGTTTTAAGTTTATTTTAAACTCCCAGTTGCTAATTAAATGATATAGAATTTTATTATGATACAAACCAAATTTTATATTTATATATCCAGGTTTATAAACAACAGAACAATCCAAAAAATTAGACAAAACTGCAAAATGAGCTTCAATGTCTCCAATAACTTGTTGAGTAGGCATCCCACCTGCTTGAGTTTCAATACCTTCCAATAACTCGGATAATTTTAAATTAGATGAATTGGTAATGCGTAATTGTAAATTAGTTATTAGGCACTTTGTATTTAGTACTTGAATTTCTAACATGTTAGTTGTTTTGGGTTTTGGTTTAACTTTGATGTCCAGTTGATGGAATTTAAAATCAGCAGGACCAAACCGCTCTTCAACAGTTTTAAAAATATCCAAATTGCAATTTGGTTCTGGTTTAATATAAACTTGTAACTTATCACGATTTGCAATATAATCCCGATAAGGCTTTTTTTCTGGTTTAACGCATTGCCGATGATAATAATAACCGGGTTTTGGTTCTGCAAAATTACCATTTACAATTGGTTCCAAACACCCTATACAAACACACACGCATGATTTTGCTTCTTCCATTAAGAAATTATAAAATAATATGCAAGTAAACAAATCATCAAATTTTTTTACTTGGATAGAATGAATTTATAAAAAACCCACCCAATTTTTTCAATAATTATTCTCCACTTTTTTAGCCAAGTTATAAAACCAATAAGTTAAAAAAAGTGGAGAATAATTTTTGAGCATTAGTTAAATAAAAATTGAATTGGTATTTATATTAAAATTCAATTACCTATTTTCTAATGGAAGAAGTGAAAATAAACAAACCGGTAATTAGTTCGATTGAACAGTTTAACAATATTCCTCATAAATCCGGACATTATCGACCAGAATGGTATTTAAGCAAATACAAATTCACAAAGGAAGTTTTATTAGATGTATTTTGCACTGACTATAACCATTGGTGTTATGAAGATTATTATTATGATGATATTTGTTTGGACATGATAGCACAATATCAACCCGATATTAACATTGAGGAATTTGCAATTGAATGGGAACAATTGGATATCATATTAGAAGCGGAGTTTATGTCCCGACTAGTTTTAGATTTATATAAGGAAAACAAGTTAATTAGCACGATATCCGATTACAAATATGATATGATAAGTAATTATTTTGCTCAAATTAAAAAAATAAATCAAGCTGAATTGTTTGCTCAAATTACCAAAGATTATATCCAAATGTGCAAAATAAATAAATATATCAGCAAACTAAATTTACCTATTGGGGCTAATCGAATTAACACACGTGATGAATTAATTCAAGTTGCTCAGTATGTGGTTTCAACTGTACCTGAAACATATAGTTCGTTATTACCATTATGCTAATATTATCATTGGTTTTCATGGTTTTTTATATTAGCATTTTAAGTATTTTCTAACCCTGGTAAACTAATTCTAAAAGGAATACATGGTGGTTCATATTTTGTAACTGGTATAGTATTTCCATCAGCATCACATTGCGTCCATATAATATCACCATTTCTTCCTATGCCACATTTATAAAATCCATTGGAAAATTTAACAACAGAATTTTTATTAACTGGACTATCTGCTTGTTTGTTTGGTTTGTTACATTGGTTGTGATAATAATGTCCTTCAGAGCTTTCAAAATAATCATTGTCAGACAATGGGTCCAAACAGCTCATACAAATTTTTTTTTCCATTAGAAATTATTAATTATTCGGTTCAATAAATATCTAAATCAATTTTTATAAATTAACCTAAAAAACATTTAACTTAATGATTTATGTATGTTAAACAAGTCAACAAACTACATTTAAATAAAAACTTTGTTTTATTCACTCGGTTTTTTTAAAAACGCAAAGCTGTGGCTTTTACAAAGTAAAAGACGCACCATGTCGGGCTTCGCCTTGAAACAAGTCTAGAAAATTGATTAAAATAATTATTGTATGGGCATGTTGATTGATTGGGTTAATGAGCACCCCAGCAGATTTTTATATTGTATCAGATAAATCAGATCCAGAACCTGAACAAATAATATTTTCGGAAATATTTTTTGAATTTTGGTCTGATGAACTACAAAAAAACAAATTTACATACGAGCAAGTCAAGTCAGATACTCGGATACTAGCCCAAGTTATTTCCAATGGATTTTTTCATAAGAAGGATTTTAATGAACTTACATATTGGCATAATATTTTTATTGATGGGATATTTGCTGATAAGAAAATTGCCCATGCTATTGCCAAGTCCAACCACATTTGCAAAACTGAACAAATGATTAAGGCATTGGATTGTGTTGGTTTACATATAGATTAGAAGTATATAGTAAGTTTTATTTATCAGTTGGAAAAATAATTGGAAGTCCACCTGAATCTTTGTTACCGATGATAACTATCTTAGCATTGGGGGATTTTGCCAATTTTTCAGTTGCTTCAATTGCTTTCCAGCTGATTAACTGAGTGCTGATACCTTTACTAACGATGTCTTGAAATGATTTAATACCATTAGCTTCAATTGTTTTTCTTTCCGCTTCCATTTTTTCTTTTTCAATATTAAAGACCAATTGTTTTTTCTCTCGTTCGATAATAAAATTCATTTGTTCATTTTCTTGTTCAGATTTTAATTTATTTTCAATAGACATTTGTAATTGAACGGGTAACTTAATTTTATTAATTAGTACATCTTCAACAATAAAACCATTTGGTTGTAATGAATTAGCAATTTCCACATCCATCTTGGCCTTAATTTGATTGCGGGTTTTTTCATTATACAAGTCTTTAGCCTCATAAGATGAAATGGTATTTCTTAATGCAGATTCAATTAACGGTTTAATAAATATATTTTCATAATTGGATCTGTATTTGAGATAAATGTCTCTGGACTTATCCCCATCAACTCGATAGATGACATTGGTTTGGACTGATAAGTTTAATCCTTCTTTGGTTGCGATATCAATATCAACTGATAGATTTGATGTAAGTAATGGGATTTTTACAAAATTGACTAGGGGATTTTTAAGGTGAAATCCAGGGGCCAATTGAGTTTGTCCAACATCACCAAATAAATCAGAGTAACCGATGTGATTTGCCGGGATTGTATCATAACAAAAAACCATCCCAACAGCTCCACCAACTAATCCGAAAAAAATACGCCTACTATTATTTTCCATAAAATTTCTAATTAAATGTGCCATTAGTAAATATAGATTAAATAATTTAAGCTGTTATTAAATCAATATTTTTTATATTCAGGAAAAACTTTATAACTCCTCAACTTTAACACATAGGTCGTGTTCTCCAGTTTTTCGGGCAAGTACTTTAAATGATATTTTAACAAGTGAGGTCTGACCTGGAGTAAAGTTTTGAATTGCTTTGAATTTTTCACCATCAAAACTTTTTCTAAAAAACAAACCAGGTTTATTTTCATAAGCTTGCAACCAGGATTTATTATGTGAGTCAAATTCATCATGTTTATTTAAACTATTGGTGTCATTTCTACTGGTAATTCTTTTATCAATTTGTTTTAATTGTTCCCACCCATTAGATAACATTAATGGTATAGCTAGTTCTTTTAATTGAAAATTTTTATTTATTTGCGCTAATTCGTTAACCAATTGAGTTACCATGTTGTTAAATAAGCTAATTGTATTAGAATTTGATATTTCAAATTGAACTACATTACTGGAATAATCGATGCAGTTTGATTTCCAAATAGTATGTACTAAAACATTAGTAACAAAATAAAAGTTACCATGAGTTTTGTCAATTACTTCAAATAATTTAGTTGAACTTCCACCCAATCCAATTCTTTCTTTTAACCCAATTGTTAATTTGGATTGAGGCCAGTTATCTAACCCACAAGCCTGAACATAATCTTGGAAATTAGATGATTTTACAATAGTTTCGTTATTATACTCATACATTCCCAACACATTTAACCAGTTTGCTGTTTCAAAACCTTTTGTCAAGTTTAAAGTTTGAGTCCAATATTCATTAATGTCTTTTGCTTTTTTTAATGGGGCAAGTTCACGGGCAAAAAATAAATTATGGGTATCAAATGCTCCAGTAATATTAAAACCTTTTGACTTAGCTTTTAACAGTCGGTATAATTTTGGTTTGGCATTGGGTTCGGATAATTCCAATTGCAAATTTCCAGGAGCCCATGTGTTTACTAATTTAGTTCCATCCCAATAGACTTGCAAATGCTTCATATCAAAATGCCCAATAACATCTTGAGGCGTTTGACCGGAAAAATTAATTATTTGAACAATACGTGCAAATCCTCCAATACCAATTGAAATAACCGACCTGAAATAACCAACATGTACAAGTGCTTCCCCATAAGCTGATTTTAAGTTGGTTATGATTTTGTTAATTATTTTTTGTTTTTCAAGTTCTTGCCCAAATAAAAATATATCAATATCTCTTAGTTCTTTATCTGTGAAATCCGCATTAGGACAATTAATTGCATCGTAAAGTAGGCCTCCAGTAAATATCAAATTAGCCGGACTAAGAGGAATGTGTTTTAGTAACCCAGAAGTCCATTTGTTAATTTTTAGCGCATACATGGAACTATGGGTTGAATTGACTGTTGTGGTTAAATTGGATGTAGATTCCGGGTGACAAAAGTACTCGTGAATGTTTAGTTTAGACAAGCTAGCTAATTCAGCTTGTAAGTATTTAACTTTTTCTCCAATAATTAATTTGGTGGTTTGTTCTAATTGTAACCTAGTGTTGGAATTTCCACCAAGCACAATAGTAAATTTCCCACGAACTAATGTATCTGCTACAATATCCAATTGATTTGTATTGGAATCGAGTAATTTTAGTAATTTAGTTGTATTGGTGTACAAGCCTTGAAAAATATCAGTGGTTTTTAACAATTGGGCTCCTTGTAAATATTCAACTAAATTGCTAGTTTTAAAATCATCGGAAGAAAACCAAGGTAAATTGATTTTTAAATTATACGCGCTAATTGTTATTGTTTGAGTATTTCCAGTTTTAATATCAATTTCATCAATTAAGTTAATTGATTCTGGTTGATATAAAATATTAGTTAATTGTTTTAAGTTATTAATATCAAACTGTTCCATTAATAAGTTCAAAGTAAGTCTGTTAATATAAACACAAAGTCAATTTTTTTCCAGTCAATACCCATGTGAATAATTAAAAATTGACTTTCCCATTGGTTAAATGATTAATTTATTTTCCCAATGTACAAAATTCTGTTAGTTGGAGGAATAAAAGAATATACAATATTTTATGCAGATATAATAAATGTTTTACAAAAATTAAATGGTGAAATTACCATGTTAAATACCACTTTTATATCTTTACAACCATATCATAAAAATGGTGAAAAAGCCGATTTATATATTGGTGACAAATATGATGGATATTACATAACAAAAAAAAGAACTAGTGCATTTATACATAATGAAGATGAAGATATTCAAGAATTTGACAATTCACTAAATAATTCATTTGATTTTGTTGTAACTGAAAATGCATGGTTTTGTAATTCTGTGGAAATATTAAAATATCATAATTTATTGAAATTAAACGGGTACTTAATAAGATGGTCAAATCGTTATTTTCCGCGAAGCGCTGTGGCTCACGTACAACGTGAAGATGCACCCGATTGTGATCTTAATCACATAGATACTGCTTGTTTTTCAAATGCATACACACAAAAAATTCACGACACAAGACATATTCTACTTTTACAAAGTGCTGAGAAAGTTTTCCAACGAACTCACCCAAACATTTTCAAAAAAATAACTGATATTAATTATGACATTAAAGCTCATAGTATCAAATATGAAGAACACTGCAATAGTTATTTGAATACACTATCATAAATAGTATTTTATTTGTCAGTTGCACAAACATTATTTTAATTTTCAGAATCTGATTCTGGATAGCCAAAAACTTGTCTAATATTAGGGAATGTATATTCACTAACTTCAAAGTCAATATTACCCATTTCTTTATAATTACCATAAATA
>JACCDI010584965.1_pt1 | contig 72824 bp, 72 predicted proteins | sample 7442791 | NCBI WGS metagenome assembly JACCDI01 (sample SAMN15323434, study PRJNA562643) | freshwater metagenome | isolation source: river surface water | place: USA:Blue River Watershed | collected 2017-08-15
GAGAAAAGTTAATTCCTATTAACATAGAGGAAGAAATGAAATCAGCGTACATCGATTATTCGATGTCTGTTATTGTGTCGCGTGCACTTCCTGATGTTAGAGATGGTTTAAAGCCAGTACACCGTAGAGTTTTATACGGAATGTATGAATTAGGAGGTCTTTCCAACAGAGCCCACAAAAAGTCGGCTAGGATTGTTGGAGAAGTTTTAGGTAAGTACCACCCACATGGAGATACTTCAGTATATGATGCTATGGTTCGTATGGCACAAGAGTGGAGTTTACGTTATTTAATGGTAGACGGACAAGGTAACTTTGGTTCGGTAGATGGCGATAGTCCGGCAGCGATGCGTTATACGGAAGCTCGAATGAAAAAGATTTCCGAAGAAATGTTGGCGGATATTGATAAAGAAACGGTAGATTTCCAATTGAATTTTGACGATACTTTGCATGAACCTACGGTTATGCCTACCAAAATTCCTACCTTATTAATTAATGGTGCTTCGGGAATTGCTGTTGGTATGGCTACCAATATGGCGCCACACAATTTATCAGAAGTCATTGATGGAACCTTAGCTTATATTGACAATAACGATATTGAAATTGATGAATTAATTACGCACATCAAAGCTCCTGATTTTCCAACGGGAGGAATCATCTATGGTTATGAAGGTGTAAGAGAAGCTTTCAAAACCGGTAGAGGTCGTATCGTAATTCGTGCTAAAGTTGGTTTTGAAGAAGTCAACGGTAGAGAAGCGATTATTGTTACCGAAATTCCGTACCAAGTGAATAAAGCCGAAATGATTAAGAAAACGGCTGATTTGGTTAATGATAAGAAAATTGAAGGGATATCCAACATCCGAGACGAATCGGATCGTAATGGTATGCGTATTGTATATGAATTGAAACGCGATGCCGTTCCAAATGTAGTATTGAATACCTTATATAAATACACCCAATTGCAATCGTCTTTTAGTGTAAACAATATTGCCTTAGTTAAAGGACGTCCGCAAATGTTGAATCTTAAAGATTTGATTCATTATTTTGTAGAACACCGTCATGATGTAGTGGTTCGTAGAGCACAATATGATTTGCGCAAAGCCGAAGAAAGAGCTCATATTTTAGAAGGTTTAATTATTGCTTCCGATAATATAGATGAAGTAATCAAAATTATTAGAGCTTCTAAAGATGGTGATGAAGCGCGTGCGAACTTGATCGAGCGTTTCAAATTATCAGAGCTTCAAGCGCGTGCAATTGTTGAAATGCGTTTGCGTCAATTAACAGGTCTGGAGCAAGATAAATTGCGCGCTGAATATGACGAAATCATGAAATTGATTACGTACTTGAAAGAGTTATTGGCCAGCAAAGAAATGCGTATGCAAGTGATCAAAGACGAATTGGCTGAAGTAAAAGATAAATATGGTGATGAGCGTCGTTCACAAATTGAGTATTCGGGTGGCGATGTAAGTATTGAAGATTTAATTGCCGATGAAAGTGTTGTAATTACGATTTCACATGCGGGATATATAAAACGTACCTCTTTATCGGAATACAAAACACAAAATAGAGGTGGGGTCGGACAAAAATCTGCGGGAACAAGAGATCAAGATTTCTTGGAGCATTTATTTGTGGCTACCAACCACCAGTATTTAATGTATTTCACTCAAAAAGGAAAATGTTATTGGATGCGTGTGTATGAAATTCCGGAAGGAACCAAAGTCAGCAAAGGTCGTGCGATTCAAAACTTGATCAACATTGAAAGTGATGATAAAGTGAAAGCATTCATTTGTACTCAAGATCTAAAAGACGAAGAATACATCAACAGTCACTATGTCATCATGGCGACTAAACAAGGTCAGGTTAAGAAAACGCCTTTAGAACAATATTCGCGTCCGCGTCAAAATGGTATCAATGCGATAACTATTAAAGAAGATGACGAACTATTAGAAGCAAAATTAACGACTGGAAACAGCCAAGTGTTACTTGCGGTTAAGTCGGGCAAATTGGTTCGTTTTGAAGAAGAGAAAACACGTCCAATGGGACGAACTGCTTCTGGTGTTAGAGGAATTACGTTAGCCGATGAGAAAGATGAAGTAATTGGCATGGTGTCGATTGATAAAAATGATGTCAATGAATCTCAAATCCTTGTCGTTACTGAAAATGGGTATGGAAAACGTACCAAATTAGTTGATGACGATGGAGAAGATGTTTACCGTATTACGAATCGTGGTGGTAAAGGGGTGAAAACCTTAAACATTACGGAAAAAACAGGATCTTTAATTGCCATCAATAATGTTACCGATGCAGATGATTTAATGATCATTAACAAATCGGGATTAACGATTCGTATGATGGTATCTGATCTTCGCGTAATGGGTAGAGCCACGCAAGGTGTTCGATTGATCAATATCAAAGGAACCGATTCTATAGCGGCGGTAACCAAAGTTCTTCGTGAAGAAGAAAGCGATGAACTTCTAGAAGATATAGAAGGTGACACTGAAATCGATTCAGATGCCGAATCTACTGAAGAGTCACAAGAATAAATTAGAGTAAAGAGCCCAAATTTATTTTGGGCTTTTGTTTAACCAAGTGTATACAAAAAATGAAAAAACTTATTTTAAGCGCAACGTTACTTTTATCAGTTGCGGCATTTGCTCAAAAAGATGAGCTAAAAGTATTAAAGAAAATTTATGCAAAAGATGCAATTTCTGAAAAGGATTTAGAGGCTTATAAGGCGGCAAATGACGCTTTACAAAGTTTAGCTACAGAAGAATCGGATAAAGTTTATGCTAAATTTTATAACGTAATGTATCCTACGGTTGTCTTAGCTTCCAAAGGAGCTAAAGCAACGCCACAAGAACAATTCAGTTTGTATACTTTAGATTTTATCAAAGAATATGCAGCTGTAATTGATGAAACCATGGCCTTCGAAAGAAAATCAGGAAAGAAAATCTACACCGATGACTTACTAGAAGAGAAAAGAGAATTCAAACAAACGCTTTCAACGTTAGCAATGTCATTTAATACCGCAAAAAAGTATAAAGAAGCGGCTTCATTGTTTTATGCGCTCTATACTTTTGATAAAGCTAATGAAGGTAAATCGTTACAAAATGCTGCCATTCTTTCGGTACAGGGAGAAGATTATAAAGTGGCTGTAAACTATTATGAAGAATTAGTAGCTAGTGATTATGTAACCAATGGTATTGTTTATTTTGCTTTCAATAAAGCTACTGGAGCAGAAGAAGAAATCGCATCGAAAGAAGATCGCGACCGTTTCATATCATTGAGCCTTTATGAAAAACCACGCGAAACAAAAGTGAGTGACAATAAGCCTGAATTCTTACGTATTTTAGCCTTGTTATACCGACAAAACAATGATTTTGAAAATGCTAAAGCAACTTTTGCAAAAGCGAGAGTATTAGCACCAAATGATGAAGAACTCAAAAAAGGAGAATTCGAATTGTATTATAATTTGGGTTACGCAGGTTTGAGTGAAGAGGAAAAACTGGTTGCAGAGATTAATGCTTCAAGAGCGGATAAAAAGAAATTTGACGCATTAATGGCTAAAAGAAAAGAAATGTTTATGAACATCATACCTAATTTTGAAAAAGCCTTTGCACTTGATCCAACACACGCCAGTACAAAAAGTATTTTAAAAATGGCTTATGAAGTAACTGGGCAAGCTGAAAAAGCAAAAGCAATGCAATAACAAGTTTAGCTAATAAAATTAAAACGACCAATACTATTGGTCGTTTTTTTTGCTTTTATCACTTCCCATCATTAAAAGAACAGCGCCAACTAACCCAATAATGACTAATGCAAATACACCAATCATTATAAATGTTCCGTTGTTATGAGAGTAGAGCGGTACAGCTAATTTGTTCATGATTTCTTTTGTTTAATTCTTTCAAAAGTAGCATGAAATTAGTATAAGAAATATGACAAATGTCATGCTATAAAAATCTCGAATTTTCAGTCAATACGCTACAACTTTCTTTTTTTCCATACCATTTGTACCTGTTTTTTGCTACATAATCATACAACAGATCACGAATTCCAGAGGGTAACAATCTAAATAGGGTAGCAAGTGTGAAAATACCTTGCAGATTTTTTGCAATTTCAAGTGCGGCCGATGATTTATAATAATAGGCAATACCCGGCTCATATAATACAATGCTATCCATTTTATCCGACTGGATGCCAATGTGTTTTAATATCCTTTGGCCCAACTCAGATTGAAGGGATACGAATCGAAAAACATCCGATTTGTCATATTTGATGATGTATTGAACAGCAGCATCACATAAGTTGCAAACGCCATCAAATAGAATGATTTTTTTTCCTTTCGGTAATTCTAGCAGCTCCATAATTTTGTGAAATAATTAAACAGGTTGCACAAATTGCAATTGATCCAAACTAACTTTAGAAGTGAAAACACCATAATTAACTGTGGCTTTGTTTTTTTCGATGGCATCAATAGTACCAATCGCTTTTCCATCAATCATTCGCACGCGATCGCCAACTTTTAAAATTACTTTTGGTTTGTTCTCTTCTTCAATTTTAGCTTTTATTTTTTTCTCTTTTTTGACGGTTCGAATGGCTTCCACTTTTACTTGTACTTCTTCTACTACCTTTTTTTGAATCACTTCTTTTGCTTTCTTCTCTTTGGCAGATATTTTTTTACGTTTCGAATTTTCGATTTCTATCATTTTTAAGAATTCGCCAATTAACGTTTTCTTATCTTTATTATTGAAATAACTTTCAGCAATATCATCAATCTTTTGGCCGATATAAATTAAACGCTGATTGGCATCATATAATTCTTGATAGCGTTCGAGTTTATCTTGAATTTTAGCATTAATGGTTTCCATTTTTTTGCTTTCTTCCCGTGCTTTGGATTCCTCTTCTTTTAAATGTAAGGACGTTTTTTCGAGCTTGGAGCGCTCTTTCTGTAAATTGGCGATGGTCTTATCAAATCGGACTTTTCCGCCTTCTATTTTCTTTTTTGCTCTATTGATCAATCCAAACGGAATCCCGTTTTTCTGGGCTACTTCAAAAGTAAAAGAGCTTCCGGCTTGCCCTAATAGTAATTTATACATGGGCTCTAATGATTTCTCATCAAAGAGCATATTGGCATTTGAAGCAAACGGCAATTCGTTGGCCAATATCTTCAAATTACTATAATGTGTCGTTATGATTCCGAAAGCTTCTCGATCGTAAAATTCTTCAAGGAAAGTTTCTGCCAGTGCACCGCCCAATTCAGGATCTGAGCCGGTACCAAACTCATCGATTAGAAACAAGGTTTTTGAATTGCATTTTTTTAAAAAGTAATTCATATTTTTCAATCGGTAACTGTAGGTGCTCAAATGGTTTTCGATCGATTGATTGTCTCCAATATCGGTGAGAATTCGGTCAAATAAAAACGTTTCACTGCGTTCGTGTACCGGAATTAGCATACCACTTTGTAGCATTAATTGGAGTAAGCCTACTGTTTTTAAGGAAATGGTTTTACCACCCGCATTGGGTCCAGAGATCACAATGATTCTGCTTTCATGATGCAGTTCAATGGTTTGTGGATAGGTAATTTCCTTCTTTTCTTTGTTATTCAAATAGAGAATTGGGTGATAGGCTTCTCTAAAAAACATTCTTTTTTTATCGGTAATTGTGGGAAGCAGACCATTAATCGAACGCGCATATTTTGCTTTGGCAGCAATAACATCCACATCACTTAATAGTTCTTGGTAAGCGGCAAGGGTATCTAAAAAAGGGCGAATATCATTGGTCAAACGTTTCAATATCCGCATGATTTCTTCCCGTTCTTCAAATTCCAAATTATTCAATTCGCGAGAATAACGCTGAGCCGATTCGGGTTCGATATAGGCAATACTGCCCGTTTTTGAAGTACCTAAAATAGATCCTTTAACTTTTCTTCGGTACATTGCCAATACGGCTAAAACGCGTCGGTTTTCAACTACAGTTTCTTTGATATCATCCAAATAGCCTAACGAATGGTATTGGCTCAAAGCCATTCCAAAACTTTGATTTATTTTTCCTCGTACAACATTTATGTTACGTCGGATATCGATTAAATCAGGAGAGGCATTGTCTTTAATGATTCCGAATTTATCGACTACTTCATCGATTCGTTGGGTAATCAATTTCACACACTCAATTGTTGCTGTTCTTTGATAGAGTTTAGGATAATAACTTTCAAATTTTTTCAGAAACTGAATTAATGTAATGGCAGTATCTGTAAGATTTGAAATTTTCTTAAAACTGCTTACTTCTAAAAAACTATCGTCAATGGCTAAAAACTGTAATTCAAATAGAATGTTTTCAAAACCATGATTGGGTAAGGCATTATTATTTGAAAAAGAGGATAGATATTCTGACGTTTGCTCCAAATTAATAAGCAATTCATTTTTGTCTTTGATGGGAGCAATGGCCAACGCTTTAGAGTGGCCAATATCGGTATTACAACGACTGGCTATCGTTTCTAATATCGTATTGAATTCTAAATCTTGAAGCGTTTTTTGGGTAATCGAAATCATTTTTCTTTTTCTATACGGTCAAAGTTACAAAGTAAAAAAGCCATATTGCAATAGAAATTTATATTTTTGATAAAATTTATAAAATGTTGATCAAAAATCAATCGTGGCACCAACGATTAGCCGGTGAATTTCAGAAGCCTTATTTCAAAGAATTGTGGGTACAGGTTGAGCAGGAATATGCAACATCGATTTGTTTTCCACCTATGGAAATGCTATTTAATGCTTTTGAGCAGTTTGATTTTGACGCCACACGAGTTGTAATTATTGGACAAGATCCTTATCATGGAACGGGTGAAGCAAATGGTTTGTGTTTTTCTGTGAATGATGGCGTGGCCATTCCACCGTCATTAAAAAACATTTTTCAAGAAATTCAGTCCGAGTACGATCAAATTTTGTTTCCTATTTCGGGCAATTTAGAACGTTGGGCCACCCAAGGAGTCTTATTGTTGAATACTGGATTGACAGTTCGAAAAGATATGGCAAACAGCCACAAACATTTGAAATGGAATCTTTTTACAGATGCTATAATTGCCCTATTAAATGAAGAATGTGAGCATTTGGTTTTTTTACTATGGGGCAGTTTTGCTCAAAAGAAAGGGAAAATGATCGATCGAAACAAACACTTGGTTTTGGAAACCGGGCATCCTTCACCGTTGAGCGCTAATAGAGGTTTGTGGTTTGGTAACCAACATTTTAAAAAAACAAATGACTATTTAAAATCCCATAACAAGCAAGAAATCAAATGGTAACCTTAAAAGGTTAGGGCTCCTAATATTTCTTCACGCATAAATTTTCCACCTGGATAGGTTGCGGTATAATCTAAATTGAGCCAAATTTGACCCCTTTCATCGATATGGTAATGAATTTGCTCGTGATCGCTTTCCTTGATAAACAACACTTCTTTAATAAAATAGAGTGCCGTTTCTAAATCGGTGTTGTTTCCAATCAATAACTCGGGATACAAATGGCCACCCGTATGAATAATTCTTGGGGTTCCTCCAATTGCTTTGATACAGGCGGCCATTAATATGGCGTGATCGTCGCAATCTCCCGAAAAATGTTGTACACTTTCTGAAGCATAAGCAATATATTCTCTGCCTTTCGGATCGTTAACATAATTCCATCGGCTGTTGATTTCTTTAAATACGGCAAAACATTGAATCATGATTCGATTCTTCCCTTTTTGCTGTTGCGATCCAAAATGCTTTGCTGTAGCACTTACGGCAAAGTTGCGCACATTTGAATTTGAAAAATTGACAGCTTTACTGATTTTTGACTTATTGGGAAAAGGCAACAACTTTGAAATAATTATATCTTGAGGATTCGGATTGTCTTGCATGGAATAAATCATGTACCGGTAATCTTCAAAAACTCTTGTAAAACCATAATTTCCAAAAATGGTTCCGATGAATAGTGCTATAAAATAACAAATAATCACTAATACAATAATGGTTTTGAATACCCGTAATACCAATTGAATGAGTACGATGATCAGTAAAAACAGTATGATTCGATCCAAATGTATCGGCCAATTGATGACTACTACATTTTGATGCGCAATTAGAAATACGGGGATGGCGATTAGAATATTTAAGACAAAAATGATGCTGTTGGTCCACGACTCGGGTAAAGAAAATTTTTCTTTAAGACGTTGGAGATCAATTTTTATTGTTGGCATCATTGGTTGAAAAAGACAGACTATTTAGAAAGAAAATCTTCTAGAGGTAAAGTAGTAGTGATGAGTTGCATCTCAAATAGTGCGCTCTGTATTTTGTCAAGTGTTTCTTTTGTCATTTGTTTTTGTGACCAACGGGTTCCTGTTAGCCATTCTTGAACAGCAGCCAGTTCTAACTTGTATTTCATGGCAAGAGTTCTGTCAATACTAGGAATCTCTTTAAATTCTTGTGTGGTCGTATTGATGATATCAAGAATTTGTTGAATGATTTTTGGATCCGATTCCAAAAGTTCGTTTCGAACCGCAATTACAAAACAGGGCCAAGGTGTAGGGCATTCGGCGATGCGTCGGAATATTTTTTGATCCACTAAAGGTTGGGTCATAAAACGTTCCCACATGAAATAATCGGCATTGCCATTTGTAAGGCTATCAACGGCACCATCTATGGTGTTAACAATTTCAAATTGCAAGTCTTTGGTATTCCAATGTTGATTCGTGGCATTGACTAAACTCATCAAATGCGAACCCGAGCCCATTCTGGATATAGCCACTTTTTTATTTTCTAAATCAGACAGGTTTTGATACGGTGCCTTCATGGCGACATGAATTCCCCATATTAAAGGACTCTGTACGTAAATTTGTACAATCTTAGCCGAATTTCCTTCGGTAATATCTTTAATGATTCCTTCGGTGAGTAGCACGGCTATATCGGTTTCTCCAGTGCGCAACATTTGGCACATTTTTCCTGTACCTTCAGGAACATCGGTCCATTGTAAATCAATTCCTACGGCATTAAATTCGCCGTCTTCAATACACAAATGCCATGGCAAGTTGAAATGTTCTGGTACTCCAGCAATTTTAATGGTCTTCATGAATAAACTTAAACATTAATGTCTTTAAAGTTGTGTAATCTTGCATATCGAATCATGTCTGTAAACGATTCGGCATCTAGTTTTGGTATTTCAAGTATCGAATTCAAAAGCGTTGTGTCGTATTCATTCGCAGCCGAAGTCAAATATGGCTTTAAATGCTTTCCGATACTTTCGTAATATAATTTTTCGATGGTATTTTTATAATCAAAATCGAGTGCATTGGGTAAAATACTAAAATTTGTATAGCCCACTTCTTTCATGATGAGTTGTAATCCCTTTACCAAATTAAAGCTTTCGTTATGCACAATATTCAATTGTGTAATATCGGTTCGTTGAAACGTTTTTACAATAACTTTTGAAACATAGTCAACGGGAATAATGTTTAACCCGGTATTTTCATTTATGGTAAAACGGACATTTTCTTGAAAAGCTTTTCGCTGGGCTGTGAAATGAAAAAATTTAGCCATCAAATAAAATACCATATATTTTGGAATAAAATAGCGGTTTTCTAGACCCAACATTTTTCCTCCAATGACACTAGGGCGTAATATTTGATAGGGGAGTTGCAAATGCGAACACTGTTGGATGACGAATTCCTCGGAATGAAATTTTGCATTTTCATACGCATTGCGGTGGTCCAATTGGAATTCTAAATTGTGAAAATCATTCGCTATGATTCCGGATCGTGCTCCCGATGAAAAAGCCGTACTGATGTAGATGAATTTTTTTATAAAAGGAGAAAAGGTTTTAAATATAGCCTTAGAAATGGATGCATTTTCATGAAATATTTTTTCTTTTTGATCCTCGTCAGTTGATAAATTGACATAGCCTGCCGAATGAATAAAGTAAGCCCCTTTCAGTTGTTCAAGAGCCGTATTTTTAAGTTGCGCCAAATCGGAATCAATGATTGTAATATATTTGAGCAGGGTAGTTGTGCCTTTATCCGATAAAAATTTTGGCGTATAATGACTCGAAAGCAATTCGGTTATTCGGTCTTTTGCTGGTACTTTTCCTTTATTGCGGGTTATTAAAAATAAGGTTCCTTGGATGTCATTATGGATAAAGTGCTCTAAAACATCATACATGATGTGTGAGCCTAAAACACCAGTTGCACCTGTAAGGATTATTTTCATTTGTAGTTTACTTGCGCACAAAAGTACGGCTATTTAATGAGATTATTTTCAAATTGCCACCATTTCCAAGCCACATTATCCTCGTTGTAATAGGTTTCCATTTCTTGAAAACCAGCTTTTCCTAAAATATGATTGGAAGCTCCATTTTCTGCATGGGTGTAGGCATTCATTGTTTTTATTTTTAGGGTGTTGAAACCATGGTCCAACCAAAACATTGTAGCTTCAGTGGCATAGCCTTTATTCCAAAAGGGTTCGTTTAATCGGTAGCCATAATCGTAAAAATTGGTCTGCCCATTTTCAACATGATCGTTGATGTATTTGAAGCCTGTCCAGCCAATAAATTCGCCAGTTTCTTTTAAAATGGTAGCATACCGACCAATACCATTTTCGTTGTACTGTTTCAGTAAATAGTCAATAATTTGAAGCGATTCGTCAAAATGAATGGAAGGTTTTTGCCAAAGGTATTTGTGCACGGCAGGATTAGCATCCATTGAAAACAAGTCCTGAGCATCTGACACCTCAAAAGGGCGATAAAGAAGTCGTGAAGATTCAAGTTTTATCATGCTCTAATTTTTAAATCTGAAATTAGTATTCTATAGCCATCAGGATCTAAAATCATTTTTCCATTTTCATTCCAATAGGGATTTTTAGCTTTAATAAATTCAATTTCATGAGATTGTAATTTATTAATAAGTAAGTCAAACTCCATTTTACTTTCTGGGTAAAAAACGAGAGTATCATCCTCTTTAAAATCAAAGCAAATAACTTCTTTTGTTTTTGTAAATTCTAAATGCCAATTTTCATTCGATTTCCCAATAAAAACGCCATCATAGCCATTGTGATTTTCAAAAGCGCCAAGCAATTCAAAACCTAAAATAGCAATATAAAAGGATTTAATTTGTTCTAAATCATTGGTATGTCGTGCAAAACGAAATGTCATTTTTACTCTGCTAATTTATGTAACGTATATTCAATCAAAGCATCCACAGTTTTATACGGATCTTCACTAAACGTTCCTGTTGCCCGATTTGCAATGATGGCATTCAGTGACAAGCATTCATGTCCCATCAATTTTCCTAAGCCATAAATGGCAGCGGTTTCCATTTCTAAGTTGGTCATCTGAATCCCCTTGTAATTGAAATGATCCATTTTGGTATTCAAATCAGAATCCTGAATATCCAAACGAATGACACGCCCTTGAGGACCGTAAAACCCGCCTACAGTTCCTGTGAAACCTTTAAAAATGGCATCACTTTCAAATCGTTTTACCAATTTTGAACTTCCAGCTATCACATAAGGACGGCCTTTGCGAAGGTCCCATTGGGTTTGTGTTATAAAAGCGTCTTCTATTTCGGTTTCTGAAATCGTATCGATCAAATAGGAGCGAAGCATGTTGTCTAAACCAAGACCATACTGGCTCATCACGATACTTTCACAAGGAATGTCTGCTTGTAAAGATCCCGAGGTACCGATGCGAATAATATTTAAAGATGTCAATTCTTTTTTTATTGTTCTCGTTTCAAAATCAACATTGAATAAAGCATCTAGCTCATTCATTACAATGTCTATGTTATCGGGACCAATACCTGTTGACATCACTGTAATTCGTTTGCCTTTGTAGGTGCCTGTTTGGGTTTTGAATTCGCGCTTTTGGGTACTGAATTCAATGGAATCAAAATGCTGAGTAATTTTTTCTACACGATTTTGATCGCCTACAAATAGGATATCCTGCGCAACTTGCCCTGGTTTTAAATTGATGTGATAGACACTTCCGTCGGGATTTACTATTAATTCTGATGCTGCTATCATTTTTTTTAGTTTAAAGTTTAGCTTCGCTCTGTTCGGATTCGTCTCGGTTCAGGTTTCAGAGTAGCTACTTTGAATAGGAAACTTGAAACAAAGTTTACCCGCCAACTCGTTTTGTTTTGAAACCCTTTTCTTGTAAGAGTTTCATAATCTTATCACGATAATCACCTTGAATGATGATTTCGCTATCCTTGAACGAACCACCAACTGCCAATTTACTCTTGATTTCTTTCGCGAGTACTTTAAAATCTTCATCGTCACCTTCGTAACCCGATATGATGGTAGTAGGTTTGCCTTTTCGTTTTTCGTACTTACAAATCATAGGCTCTTGCTGAACATATAACTCATGAGGTGTTGCTGCAATTGGTTCCGATTCGTTGGATACTTCGTGGTCGGGAAATAACTTTTTTAATTGTTCTTGTAAGTCCATGATACGTTTAAATTAAAAATTGAGAATTAAAAACCAAAAAAATTTCTAACTCCCAATTCTTCATTTCTATCTAGTTGTTTATTTTTTAATCAAACCTAATTCTACCAATCGTTCGTTTAAATAATCCCCAGCAGTGATGTCATCAAATAATTTCGGATTTTTTTCATCAATGCATTCCGACAAACAATTTAAATTCATATCGCTAACCGGATGCATAAAAAACGGAATGGAATAGCGAGAAGCACCCCATAATTCTCTAGGTGGGTTTACCACTTGGTGAATGGTTGATTTCAGTTTATTATTGGTATGACGCGATAACATGTCACCCACATTGATCATTAGTTCATCGGGTTGTGCCATAGCATCAATCCACTCACCATTGTTATTTTGTACTTGCAAGCCTTTTCCTTGGGCACCCATCAACAAGGTAATTAAATTGATGTCGCCATGAGCTGCAGCTCTTACCGCACCATCTTTAGGTTCGTCGGTAATGGGCGGATAATGTATGGGGCGTAATATACTGTTACCATCTTTGATATATGGGTCAAAATAAAATTCGTCTAAGCCAATATACAAAGCCAAAGCACGCAAGACATAAACGCCTGTTTTTTCTAACATTTTATAGGCTTCTTTACCGGTAGTGTTAAAATTTGGCAATTCTGAAACTTCAATATTTTTAGGATACTCAGCTGCATATTTAGAATCTTCACTCACATACTGACCAAAATGCCAAAACTCTTTTAAATCTCCAGCAGAGCGCCCTTTTGCATGTTCTTTACCAAACGATACATAACCTCGTTGTCCGCCAATACCCGGAATTTCATATTTGGCTTTATTTTCTAGGGGAAGATTGAAAAAATTACGCACTTCGGCATACAAATTTTCAACCAATTCATCATTTAAAAAATGACCTTTTAACGCTACGAATCCAATATCTTCGTAGGCTTTTCCGATTTCATTTACAAATTTTTGTTTACGTGCCGGATCATCCGACAGGAAATCACGTAAGTCAACACTAGGAATTTGTTGCATACTTCAATTTATTTACAGTTTTTTAATGGCTTAACCAATAGACAAATGTAATTATTTTTTTAAAGAGTTAAAAGGAATGTAGCGACTATTGCATTGTATTTTTTTACTACATTTAATAGGCTGATATTTCTGCTAGAAACAGCAGTTGTTTTTTATAACATATCTCTTTAAAAATGTTATTTTTTATTACTTTTGAAGAAAATTAATTGTTCCTCATATGCACTTTGAAAGAAAAGAATTATCCAATTCGCAATTAGTAGATTTATATAAAAAAATACTGAAACCTCGTTTGGTTGAAGAAAAAATGTTGATCCTTATTCGTCAAGGAAAAGTTTCAAAATGGTTTTCAGGTATTGGTCAGGAGGCAATCTCTGTGGGTATTACGGCGGCTTTAGATGCTGACGAATATATTTTACCTATGCATCGAAATTTAGGTGTTTTTACGACGCGTGAAATTCCGTTGCATCGTTTGTTTTCGCAATGGCAAGGAAAACGCAATGGATTTACCAAAGGGAGGGATCGAAGTTTTCATTTTGGAACACAAGACTATAAAATTATTGGAATGATCTCGCATTTGGGTCCGCAATTAGGTATTGCAGACGGAATTGCTTTGGCCAATAAATTACGAAATAACGGAAAAGTTACTGCAGTTTTTACGGGTGAAGGCGCAACTTCTGAAGGCGATTTTCACGAAGCATTGAATATTGCAGCCGTTTGGGAGTTACCCGTTTTATTTGTTATTGAGAATAACGGTTACGGTTTATCGACACCAACAAATGAGCAATACCGATGTGAAAATCTAGCCGATAAGGGGATTGGTTATGGCATGGAAAGTCATGTAGTTGATGGAAACAACTTATTAGAAGTGGTGCATTTGATTTCGGAATTAAAAGCTTCTATTGTTGCCAATCCACGTCCTGTATTGCTAGAATTTAAAACTTTTAGAATGCGCGGCCATGAGGAAGCGAGTGGTACGAAGTATGTTCCTCAAGAATTAATGGACCTTTGGGCCGCTAAAGACCCTGTTGAGAATTATAAAAATTATTTGATGGCGAATTCGATATTGACTGAAGAAGAGGAGGATCGCATTCGTACTGCAATAAAAAATGAAATTGATACCGATTGGGCCAAAGTACAAGAAGAGCCTGAGATCGTTGCTACTTTAGATGAAGAATTAAATGATGTATACAAATCATTTGAATATAAAGAAGTTACGCCAAATTCAGAAACTGAAAATATTCGCCTCATTGATGCGATTTCTTCCAGTTTAAGACAATCCATGGAACGTCATGAAAATTTGGTCATCATGGGACAAGACATTGCCGAATATGGTGGTGCGTTTAAAATTACGGATGGATTCGTAGCTCAATTTGGTAAAGATCGGGTTAGAAATACCCCTATTTGTGAAAGTGCTGTGGTTTCTGCAGCCAATGGATTGTCAATCAACGGTTATAAAGCGGTTGTCGAAATGCAGTTTGCTGATTTTGTCTCCACAGGTTTTAATCCCATCGTAAATTTATTGGCCAAACAACATTATCGTTGGCAAGAAAAATCCGATGTGGTGGTAAGAATGCCTTGTGGCGGTGGCACGCAAGCCGGACCTTTTCATTCGCAAACGAACGAAGCTTGGTTCACCAAAACGCCTGGTTTAAAAGTGGTTTATCCCGCTTTTCCTTATGATGCTAAAGGTTTGTTGAATACCGCAATTAATGATCCGAATCCGGTATTGTTTTTTGAACACAAACAATTGTATCGCAGTGTGTATCAAGAAGTACCAAAAGATTACTATACATTACCATTCGGAAAAGCGTCATTGATTAAAAAAGGAACGGATGTAACTATTATTTCATTTGGTGCTGGAGTTCACTGGGCATTGGAAACATTAGATAAAAACTCGGATATTCAAGCCGATTTATTGGACTTGCGAACCCTACAACCTATGGATTGGGAGGCTATTTTTAGTTCTGTTAAGAAAACCAACCGGGTAATTATTTTGCAAGAAGATACCTTGTTTGGTGGAGTAGCAAGTGATATTTCAGCCATGATAATGGAGCATTGTTTTGAATTTTTAGATGCACCCGTTAAACGTGTGGCCAGTATTGAATCGGCGATACCTTTTATGAAATCGTTAGAAGATCAATTTCTTCCAAAAAACAGGTTTGAAGACGAATTGAAGGCTTTACTTGCTTATTAATTCCGTTTATTTCCAAAAAAAAGACACGCAAATAACGTGTCTTTTTTTGAACTTAAAAATATTTTTTTAAATTATAGTAAAATATTTTAAATTATAAATAATTTTTTTTATATTTGTCTCAATAAAAATAATATAACAGTGAAAAGAGTCTTTTAAATTATTTTTTTAATCCCCCTTCATATATTTTTTCTGCCCCAAATTAGATTTTTTCTTTTTTGGGGTTTCTTTTAATAGTTACCATTCAACAATTCGCCACCAATGGGCGTTTTTGCTTCTATCCCTAGTTTTTTCATCATTTCATAGGTGGTACACACGGCAGCAGAAGTTACCGGAATGCCACACTCCGCTTGAATGATATCAATGGCTTCCAATGAAGGCATTTGTACACAAGCTGAAACGACCAATACATCCACATCAGTCAAGTCCAATTGCTTATAGATTTCAACTAAATTCAATGGGTTTTGAGCGGCAACTTCTAAGTTGTCCGGAATTTCTAAGGCAATGCTTTCTTTTACTTTGATTCCTTGATGTTCAATATAATCCACCACTTTGTCTGTTAACGCTCGCATATAGGGCGTTATGATTGAAATTTGTTTGGCTCCCAACACATTCAATCCGTTGATCAAGGCACCAGCCGAAGTTACAATAGGAGTAGGGAAGTCATTGGCAACGGTTTCTTGGTGTAAATTTACTTCCGACACACAATGATAACCGCGCCCCATACTCATAATGGCTACTAAACACGCATATCCCATAACGTCTACATGCGCATCCGATAGTTCTTGTGCACATTTTAAACTCATGGCATCCATGGCTTCCAATTCTTCTTTGGTTACTTTTTTCATGCGCATTCTACTGCTGTGAAACGTAAATCGTTCGGGTAAAATGGTTTCGCGTGATCGAAAAAGAGCGGGTATTTCCGTTTCCATTGTTACGTTGGACGAAGGTACTATTTGTCCTATTCTGAATTTTCTCATTCTTCTTGTTTTAACGCAAAAACACATAGGTTTTTGCAAGGTTCGAAAAGATATTTAATCTTTAAATTTAATGAAATTTTGCATTAATAAATCCAAATCTTTATTCGATTTTGGTTGGCTTTTAAAACTTAAATTAAGTACCAATGGCTGATTATTGATAATTCCCGATGCTACTATTTTAAATTTTAAATTGGTATTATCAATTGTGTAAATTTTTCCATTAAATATTGATCCATTAGATGAGAAACTGATTTCAGAGATTATTTTTGCTTTAGTTTGATCCTCAAATTGTTTGATTATTTGATTTTGAATATTTTGATCAAACATTTCTTTTGAAAGATATAACCATTGTGCTGAAAAATTATCATTTTCAATTTCATATTCCGAATTAGCTTTATAGTTCTGTGGAACATCAATTTCAATGTTAGCATAATTCACTTTATTTACCGTTTTATTTTGAGAGTAAGTAATTGAGTAAATAAAAAATAAAGCAATTAAAGTTATTTTGAGTTTCATAATTATATTTCTTTAACTGTATTTACAATCGTTCCAATACCTTCTACAGTGGCTTCTACCACATCGCCATTGTGTAACCATTCTTGTGGATCCCGACCTGCACCAACACCTGATGGAGTTCCGGTTGCAATGATATCGCCAGGTTCTAAGGTAAATACGATGCTTAAATCTTCTATCAAATCATTGATATTGAAAAGCATAAATTTGGTATTCGAATTTTGTTTTTCCACACCATTAACTTTTAACGATAAATTCAAGTTGTGCGGGTTTTCGATTTCGTCTCTTGTAACCAATACCGGTCCCATGGGAGCAAAAGTATCTTGACCTTTGGAAACAATCCATTGGCCTTCTCTGCGGCAATCTCGTGCTGAAATATCGTTGATTACGGTATAACCAAAAACATAATCCATTGCATCTTCTTTAGCAACATATTTCCCTTTTTTAGAAATTACAACTGCCAATTCACATTCCCAATCCAATTGCGAGGTTAATTTTGTGTTTTTGATGATTTCGGTATTTGTAGCCGTAACCGTTGTAGGTGGTTTTGAAAATATGATGGGCTTTGAAGGTAATTTACCGGTGGTATCCAATGTTCGAGCACTTTCTGCTACATGTTCGGTGTAGTTCAAACCAATGCCGACAATGTTTTTACGTGGTTTTTCAATGGGTGCTAAGAAAGTAACTTCATGGAATTCATAAGCGATTTCTTCGAAGAAATTTTCGGGCGTTTCGGCTATCATTTCCGTGATTTCAGCAATGATTTCAAACCCCATATCAATTAAGTCCAACATATCGTTTGGCAATGGAAAATTGGATATTTCTCCAAAATCTTCCATATCAATGACTTGGTTGTTGTGTAGAAAACCCAATCGTGGCTCGGTGTCTTGTGTCTTGTAGGTAAGTAGTTTCATTTTTTGTTATGTTTTAAAGTTGCTACATAAATTAGAAGCAACCTTTTAATTGATTTTTGAATTTGATATTGTTATTGTATTTGCTGATGACCATTATTTTCTTCCAAATCTCTTGATTGAAAAAGCCCTAAACTTTCAATTACGGGTAAATCGTTGAATTGAAACAAACAAGCATCTTCGGTTTCGGATAGGTTGTGGTGTTCGTGCCAAGCCCAACTTGGAACACAGAAAATATCTCTTTCCTTCCAATCGAAGCGTTGTCCGTTAATGATGGAAAAACCTTTTCCTTTCGCACATTGGTATACAATAGATCCCGTATGTTTGTGTGCTTTTCCTTTGAAGCCCGCTGGTAATAATTGCATCGCAGCTCCCATGGTTTGCATCACATGGCCACCCGTTAACGGATTTGAATATTGCATAAAAATACCATCAAACGGATTGATTTCATTTACTTTTTGCGCTTCTAATAAAGCAGGATATACGTTTTTCCAAGAATATTTGAATAAAGGGGAATAGGGTTTGTCCCACGTTGTGTCAGCAGGAATTAATCCGGCACAGCCATACGTTATGGGTGAATAATTTAGTGGTTTTACTAATGGTTGCTTGCCGTCATACACCGCATAATCATTCGCTTCCAAAGCATTTACCAACGGAATATCCAAGCCGTCTTGCCAAATACAAGTTTTACCGCCTTCTTCTACACCGTGTTCGTGCCAAGTGGAATTGGGTGTGATGACAAAATCATTCACTTCCAACATGATTTTATTGCCATCCACAACGGTGTAGCCTTTTTCACCTTCCATGATAAATCGCAATGCCGATGCCTTATGACGGTGTGCTGAAGTGCTTTCGCCCGGACGTGTAACTTGAATTCCGGTATACAACCAACCTACTGCTGCCGAAACATCTTTTCGTTTGTCGTTTACCAAATAAACGACACGTCTTCCGGCTTGTTCTGGCGTTACTAACTCGGATGATTTTAAAACTAAATCGCGTAAATCAGCATATTTCCATAGCATGGGTACAGAAGAAGAACGCGGTTCCCAAGGTTCGATATCATTGGCAACGGTCCATAAAGCACCTGCTCCTAAAACTTCAAGTTCTTTATAATAGGCAACTAATTCGGGTGAATCTTGTACTCTTGCACGACCGATTTGGTCATCTGAAAATTTATCTTGCATAATAAGTTGTCTTAATACTCTAATCTTAATACTATTTTTTATTAAAGTCTTCGTGATTATCAATAAAGGTAATATTTCGAGTGGGTGCGGTGTTTACGCGTAAATCGAAAATATCAAATCGGTTGTAATGTCCTAAAATATCGTGCATTTGTTTCGGTTGGATGCACTTTTCTAAGTCAATTTCAGCATATACAATTCCTTCTTCATCAATTAATGGCGTACCAATTACGGCACCATTCGGACCAATAAAGCCTGAGAATGCTGAACTTTTTCGGTCTAAAAGTTCGTCTACATTGGGCACATCGCCCCGTAACGCATCTTTAATTTCTTGTGAAACCGTCGAACACGAAACTATGGTAAATAATTTGCCTTCAAACGAATGCGCAGCGGCACGAATTTTTATTGCTTCCGCCATGTCATAATCGGGTGGTGCCACCGGAAGCGAAATGTAATTGGCAATATGAATCAATTCGCCTTGCGAAAGTAGCGTAAAACGCGCTAACGTATTGGTGTTTTCGCCACACGCCAATGTTCCGATAGGACCAATTTCTGTATCATATACTTTTAGAGAAGAACCGTCACCAGAAGTCCATGTGAGCTTTTCGGCCCATGTAGGCACTAACTTTCTATGTTTCCCGATGATAACGCCTTTATTATCAATAATTAAATTGGTATTGTAAATTTCGCCATAACTTTTGCCTCGTTCGTTGATTCCCATCACGATATGCATATTGTTATCTTTAGCTGCCAAGCATAATTTTTGAATTTCAGGTCCAGAAATATCCACCGAATTTTTATATAATTCTTCGTACCACTTACTTCCTTGAACGGGCGTCATAATCCAATTCCAATACGGATAGCCTGAAATAAACACTTCAGGGAATGCTATTAGTTTTGCTTGGTTTGAGGCCGCTTCTTTAATAAAAGAAATCGCTTTATCAACTGTCTTTTCTACGTTTAGAAATACAGGTGCGGTTTGAACAGTAGCGGCTTTGAATTTTTTGAATTCCATAGTTATTTAATTACGAATTGAAAATTACGAATTATGAATTAAATGCTATTGCATCGTAATTCATAATTGGTAATTCATAATTTTATTTTTCATGTCTTCTGTGAAAGGTTCGGCTTTAATGCCGTCTCTTTCTGCGTTGAAAGCAACATTTACCAATGTAACTTCGCCTTCTAATACGGTAGCGTCCGTTTCATTTATAAATACAAAACCACAAACAATCGAAGAATTTTTTAATTCTTTTACCCAAAGTTTTTTGGTCAAGATTTCGCCCAAACGTGCAGCATTTTTGAATTGGACTTTTAAATCAACTGTAGGAATACCATTGGTTTCATGCATTTTTGAAAAGGGTCGGTCTAACGCTTCTTCAAACCAATCTTCAACCAAGCCGTTTAGCATTTCTAAAAATCTGGGATAGAAGACTATTCCAGCATAATCAACATGTTGGAAGCGTACTTTTTCTTGTTTGTTAAATGAACTCATTGTACTTATTTTAGTTTAAATCGTTGAATTTTACCTGTCTCAGTTTTGGGTAAATTTTCCACAAAATTAATAACTCTTGGATATTTGTAGGGAGCCGCTACTTCCTTGAACCAATGCTGAATATGAATCTTCATTGTATCTGTAGCTTTAGTTACATCATGCAACACAATGTGCGCACAAACCAACATGCCACGCTCTTCATCGGGTAGGCCAACTACGGCACATTCCAATATATCTTCGTGGGTTAAAAGTACGGATTCTACTTCAATTGCTGCAATATTATACCCTGAAGAAATTATCATATCATCGCCACGGGCTACAAAATGAAAATACCCTTCTTCATCTTGACGGAAAATATCGCCGGTAATGTTCCAGCCTTTTGCTACATATTCGCGTTGTTTTTCTTCCCGATTTAAGTACTTACAGCCTGTAATTCCTCGAACCGCTAATCTTCCCGACTCGTTTCGTGGTAATTCGTTGCCTTGTTGGTCAATGATTTTAGCTTCATATCCTGTAATGGCTTTCCCCGTTGCGCCGGGTTTCATGTTTTCTTCGTTAGACGAAATAAATATGTGTAACATTTCGGTAGCTCCAATGCCATCAATGATTTTTAATCCGGTAGCAACGTACCAATCTTGCCAAACCTTCAACGGCAGCGTTTCGCCAGCAGAAACACATTTGCGCAAACTCGAAATATTGTAGTCTTGAATCTTTGTTGTAATCACGCGCCAGGCCGTTGGTGCCGTAAAACAGATCGTAATTTTATGCTCTTGAATGGCTTTTAAGACGACATCCGGACTCGGTTTTTCGATTAAAAATGTAGAAGCACCAAAATACATCGGAAACAACACCAATCCGCCTAAACCAAAGGTAAATCCAATGGGCGGACTCCCGGTAAATATATCCGCCGGAGTGGGTTGGAGGGAGTAGTTGGGAAATGCTTCGCAAATATTTAAAATGTCTTTGTGATAATGTGCCGTCATTTTGGGCAATCCCGTAGTTCCAGAAGTAAACCCAATCAACGCTACATCTTCTGATTTGGAAATATAATTGTCGAATGTTTTTGGTTTGGATGCCATTAACGTTTCTAAATCGGAATTTCTGTAAAAACACCTATTTTTTAAATTATCAGAAGTTACTAAATGCATTTCTTCAGCTAAATCGCTATCGCAAAACGCATGAGAAATTTCGGCGCAATCAATAATTGTATTCAATTCTTTGGAACGCAATAAGGGCATGGTAGCTACGACTATTCCGCCTGCTTTTAACACCGCAAACCAACACGCGACCATCATGGGGTTATTCGCCGAACGCAACAACACTCGATTTCCCGATTGCAAACCTAAATCATCTACTAAAACATGGGCAATTTGATTGGCTTTTTCGAATAAATCTTGATACGTCCACGTTTCTTCAAAGGTTCGAATGCAAATGCTGTTTCCACGACCTTCACGAATGTGGCTATCCAACAATCGATCGACACAATTCAATAGTTCAGGATGTTGAAATTGAGGTAAATCTAAAAAAGTGTATTCTGGTTGTAATTCCAGATTAGGTAAATTTATATGAGCAAAATTATCTTTCATTAATTACGAATTTTAAATTACGAATTACGTAACGTTTTTTGAATTGAACCAATTATTCTAAGTAGTTCATCAACATCTTTAAGTAAATTGTCAGCTTCCTCAACAGATAAATAATCAGTATCTTTTAATAATCTAATCCAATAATGTGTTTCTCTTGCTTCTTTATAAGATATGGTTAATTTGGCAAAGAAATCTTTTTCAGATTGCCCACCAATTGCTTCTTCTATATTTGCTCCAATTGAAGTTCCACAGCGTAAAAGTTGCTTGCTTAATACATACTCTTTTCGTTGTTCGGATAAATAGTTAAAAACCTTTACAATACGAACTGCAAATGCATAACTTTTAATTTGAACAACATTATCTTTTTTCATAATTCGTAATTTAAAATTCGTAATTATTTTTTATTACTCTTCGGTTTCAACGCTTTTTTCATGCCTTCTGCTTGTTTTCTTTCCGAGGCTTTTAACGGATACAAATGGGAAACACCCATTTTATAGGGATTCGGAATATCATTCGCTTGAAATTGTTCGTACGCTTGTGCATTTCGTACAAAATTTGCATCCAACAATAAAGGTCGGCCCAACGCCACTAAATCGGCTCTTCCGTTTAATATAATCGTATTGATTTGGTCAATGTCTTGAATAGAACCCGCGGTGATGGTTGGAATATGAACGGTATTTCTCACCACATCTGAAAAAGGTGTTTGCCACATTCTTCCTGTGATGGGTTTTTGTTGCGCTACCGTGTTACCCGTTGATACATTTATGATATCAGCACCGGCCTTTTTAAATACTTCAGAGATTACCAATACATCGTGTTCTGAAATACCATTTTCTACCCAATCAGTAGCGGATATTCGAACAGAAATAGGCTTTTCTTGAGGAAAAACTTCTCGTATGGCTGTAAAAACTTCTAAAGGATATTTCAATCGGTTTTCAATACTTCCGCCAAATTCGTCGGTACGAATATTAGTCAATGGAGATAAGAAAGAAGCCAATAAAAAACCGTGATGCGCTTGTAATTCGATCATGTCAAAACCAGCTTCGTTGGCATTTTTAGCGGCTTGTACGAATTGATTTTTGACGTGTTGCATGTCTACCAACGTCATTTCTTTTAGTCCCGAAGCTTCGGAATCCGAATTTTCGTTAAACGGAATAGCTGAAGCCGAAAGCAATTCCCATTTTTCCCCATTATATTGTGCTTCCCAAGGAATTTTGAAACAGCCTTTTCTACCTGAGTGCCCTAATTGAACCCCGATTTTGGTTGGGGTGTACTGGTGGATAAAATCAGTCATTCGTTTCCAAGCAACAACTTGCTCAGGAGTATATATTCCGGCACAACCCTGAGTAATTCTTCCCGTTTCAGAAATGGCAGTCATTTCGGTCAAAATCAATCCAACACCACCTACCGCTCTCGAAGTGTAATGTTGAAAATGCCAATCGTTCACCAATCCGTTTTCAGCCACATATTGTCCCATGGATGCCATTACGATTCGGTTTTGCAGCTCTAAATTTCTTAGTTTAAAAGGAGTGAAAGCTGCCGATTGATTTTTGATATTGATATTGCAATTGTCATTGAACTCTTCCAAAACTTTAGCTGTAAACGATGCATCTCTTAAACGAAGATTTTCATACGTTACTTTTTTAGAGCGCGTCATACATCCAAAAGCAAATTGTTGAAACGAATGTTGCATATGACGATCCATATTTTCAAACCAATCCAACGAAACGATGGCGGCATACTGAATCATTTCAACGGTATTTCTTCGGGTTTTATCGTATTGTTCAAAAGCGGCTTGTACGTTAGTTGGGTTGGCAATCACCGCATCGGATAAACCAATAGCAGAATCCATCGCTAATTTGGTTCCAGAACCGATAGAGTAGTGGGCTGTAGCTTTGGCGTCACCTAATAAAACAATGTTATTATGATACCAATTTTCATTCGTTACATGGGGAAACTGTCGCCAGTGTGATTTGTTTGAAATTAGTGGGTGACCGTCTAATTCATCTTTGAAGATTTCTGCAATTTTTGCCATCGTATCGGCTTCATTGGTGACTTCAAAACCGTGTTTTTGCCAAGTTTCATCGCTACATTCGAAAATCCACGTGCTCATACCTTCTTCGTATTGATACGAATGCGCTACTATGGTTCCGTGAGGCGTACTTCTGAAAAAATAGGTAAAGGCATCTAACGGTTTTGTAGAACCCAACCACACAAAACGATTTTTCTTTAATTCAATTTTGGTCCCGAATTCTTTTTGATATTGGGTGCGAATAGCACTTCCAATTCCGTCTGTTGCCAAAATAATATCAGAATCGGCAAATTGCGACAGATCCTCTACATTTTGTTCGAAATGCAAATTAACACCTTCTTCCACACAACGTTGTTGTAATAATTGTAATAATGTTTTTCGAGAACAACCGCAAAAACCATTACCAGCTATACTTACTTCTTCACCATCTCTCGCTATAATAATATCATCCCAGTAGGCAAATTTACTTCTAATTAATTCATACGATTTCATGTCGCGTTTTAGAAATTCGCCCAAGGTTTCATCCGAAAACACAACTCCGAATCCAAAACTATCGTCGGGTTTGTTGCGTTCATAAATATCGATTTGGCAATTTGGCATTGCTTTTTTGGTCAATATCGAAAAATAGAGTCCGCCCGGACCTCCACCTATAACTGTTATTTTAAGCCCCCTAACCCCCGAAGGGGGAATTATCGTATTCATATTTATTGTCTTTTTATTTGAAATATTTCGCCTAATGTACTGTAATTGGAACCTGCTAATCTTGCGACAGGTTTGTATTTTTCTAAATCTATTTTGTGATTTTCCAGTAAGATGGAATCATCAATATGCATCGTAATTATTTTTCCAATGATGATGCACGCGCCACCGTTTTGATGTTTTTCAATGAAATAATGATGCACCATTTCGCATTCAAACTGCACCAAACTTTCTTTTACGCGTTTGGGTTTGATGTATATTGAATCTATTGGCGTTACTTGGGCTAATTCAAATTCATTAACATCAGCTGCTACCGATTGTGAAGTCGTGTTCATTTGTGTTACAACATCTTCCGTAACCAAATTGACAACAAATTGATGGTTTGCTAAAATATTATTTAACGTGTCTTTGTTTTTATTACCCGTTCGAACGGTAGAAAACATAATATGAGGTGGGTCTTCACTAACCACATTAAAAAAGGAAAACGGAGCTAAATTATCAATTCCATTTCCATCGATAGTGGCAACCCAAGCAATGGGTCTAGGAATTACTGTCCCAGTTAACAATTTATAAAGTACCGATGAATCGGTCGATTGAATGTCAAATTGCATAAATTTTGTGTTGAGGATACAAATTACGTAAAAGTAATAAAAATAGGACGATACTTTAGCAATAAAAATAACTAGATTTTTAAGAATTTGGTTTCTTGAATTTTTGAATGTTTTATAAAATATTGAATAATATGCATTATTTAAACACATTAATTTTATTATGTGAAAAAAATGTTTGTAATTTTTATCATATTGTTTTTTGTATATTTTGCAAAATTAGTATATTTATGCAAAATTTATATATATGGAGATTTTAGCTTGTCCTAAGTGCCAAAGTGAAACAATTGTTAAAAGTGGCGTCATTAAAGATAAACAAAGGTATTTGTGTAAGTCGTGTACGTATTATTTCACGGTAAATAAATTAGGTAAAAAAATAGATGATTACTATGTAACAAAGGCCCTGCAATTGTACTTAGAGGGTTTGAGTTACAGAGAAATAGAACGAATCATTGGGGTTTCCCATGTTTCGATTAGTAATTGGGTCAAAGAGTTTAAAATCAAAAAACCGCCCCACCCAAATTATCATCCTACCTATAAAATTTTTAAGCATCAAGAGTTGGTAGATTACTTGCAACACAAAGAGCAACTATCGGGTGCAGGTATGATTATTACTGAACTCGGTGATAAATTTATGCTCATTAAATGGGAGCGTTTTAAAGATTAGCTATAGTTTTTTACATAACTATATATTGTAATTTTTTTCATTAACAAAATTTTAGAATTTGGTCCAACAAAAATTGAATTACTAACCAAATTTAAAATTTTTATGAAAAAAGTATTAATTGTTGCCGCATTACTTATTTCGGCACTATCCTTTTCGCAAGGGGATAAACCAGTTGAAAAGCCATTTAAGACGGAGCTTTATGGTTTTGCACGAGTTGATTATAGTTGGGACACCAGACAATCAGCACAAGTGCGAGAATATCATTTAAATTTATGGCCACTAGATGAAAAAATAGATGCCAATAATAATGATATAAATGCTGCAAATGCCTCAAACTTTTTATCTGTTGTTTCAAGATTAGGAGTTAAAGCTTCAGGACCAGATGTATGGGGAGCTAAAGTATCGGGTGTTTTAGAAGGTGATTTTTTTGGTAATACACAACAATCAATTGGATTGTTACGATTGCGTCATGCTTATGCAAAATTGGATTGGGAGAAAACAGCATTAACCTTTGGTCAAACTTGGTATCCAACATTTATTCCAGAAGTATTTCCTGGAGTTGCAAATTTCTCAACGGGTATTCCGTTCAATCCGTTTGGTTGGGCTACACAATTTAGAGTAGATCAAAAGTTGAATGATAAATTTAGATTTTCGTTTATTGCTTATAAAGATAGAGAATTTGGAGCGTTTTCTGCAGATGGAAACCAAAACTCTCCTGTATACAATAGCGTATTGCCTGCAATGCATGGTAAAATGGAATTTAGAAACAAATCTGTATTAGCGGGAATTGGCGCAGAGTTTTATCCAAATAAACCTCTTATTGAATCCAATGGTGTACAATCTGAAGAGTCATTAAATTCTACTTCAATTTTAGCATATTTCAAATATAATAATGAAAAATTTCATATTAAAGCATATGGAATTTCGGGTGAAAACCTACATCATTTAGTAATGCTTGGCGGTTATGCTAGTTACTCAAATGGAGCTTCAAAACCTGTTTCTTATGAAGGCATTAGAACCAATTCGTTTTGGTTAGATATCGCTAGTAACAATAAAAATACTGCACCAGGATTTTTCTTTGGATACACCAACCAAGAAGGAACTGGATCTTCAAAGGCTGCCACTACTATTTATGCTAGAGGAATTAGTGCCACTAGAGGAGTTAAAGATATGTGGAGAGCATCTGCGCGCATCGATTTTAAACAAAACAAATTTAGATTGACTCCAGAGGTTGAGTATACTGCTGCAACACATGGTGACACTCAGCGTGATTTAACAATAGGTGGAGCTGAAAATAAAGTAGGCAATTTTAGAGCTACTCTTTCAGCAGTTTATTCTTTCTAATAACCAATTAATAATTAATATAGTATGAGTAACAAAAAAACAACTGGAATCTGGAAAGTTATTTCGGCTTCCTCAATGGGAACAATGATCGAATGGTATGATTTCTATATCTTCGGAAGTTTAGCAGTAGTATTGTCTACTAAATTTTTCCCGTCTGACAATCCAACAGCTGCTTTCTTATCTACATTAGCAACCTTTGCAGCTGGTTTCGTAGTGCGTCCATTTGGAGCCTTATTCTTTGGTCGATTAGGAGATTTAATTGGTAGAAAGTATACATTCATGGTGACCCTAATGTTAATGGGTGGGGCAACGTTTGTAATTGGATGTATTCCAAGTTATGAAACCATAGGGTATGCGGCACCAATTTTGGTATTAATTTTACGTTTATTACAAGGTTTAGCACTTGGAGGAGAATATGGTGGCGCTGCTACTTATGTAGCCGAACACGCTCCTAAAAACGAAAAAGGATATTGGACTTCTTGGATTCAAACTACAGCGACTGTTGGTTTATTCATCTCTTTGATGGTTATTTTAATTACCAAAGGTTTAATGTCAAAAGAAGCATTTGAAGATTGGGGATGGAGAGTTCCGTTTTGGGTATCAATCTTGATGGTGTTTGTTTCGTATATGATTCGTAAAAACATGCACGAATCTCCAGTATTTGCAAAAGCAAAAGAAGAAGGAAAAACATCAACAAATCCTTTGAAAGAAAGTTTCGGAAATAAATTCAACTTAAAATTTGTCTTGTTGGCTTTATTTGGAGCAACGATGGGACAAGGAGTTGTATGGTACACAGGACAATTCTATGCCATGAACTTCTTAAAAACAGTACAAAGTATTGATTCTTCTCAAGTAGATACATTATTAGGAATCGCTTTGATAATGGGTACTCCTTTCTTCGTAGTATTTGGATGGTTGAGTGATAAAGTAGGTAGAAAAGTAATCATGATGGGAGGTATGTTGTTGGCAATTTTATTATACCGTCCAATTTACCGTGCCATGTATACTTCAACCGATTTGTCCTTAAAAACTGAAATCGTTGAACAAACAAAAGTAGTTCCTTCTATCAAAGAAGTGGATGAAACTAAAATGGATTCCATTTATACAACTACAAAAGCGTATACAGACGGAACCGCAGTTGAAGAAATTAAAACAATTCATTTTGAAGCAGGTAAAGTAATGCTTGACGACAAAGGAAAAGACAAAATTGAAACTAAAGTTACCAAAACGATCAACAGTAGTGACAAATGGTTTTTAGTATTTATGGTTTTCATTCAAGTAATTTTTGTTACGATGGTTTACGGACCTATTGCCGCTTTCTTAGTTGAAATGTTCCCAGTGAAAATTAGATACACGTCCATGTCGTTACCATATCACGTTGGAAATGGTATCTTTGGTGGATTGTTACCAGCCATTTCAACGTACTTTGTAACCACAGCGAAAGAAGCAGGGGATGTAGAGTTTTATTTGGAAGGACTTTGGTATCCAATTGGAATCGCTGCCGTATGTTTCATCATCGGGATGATCTACATCGATAGAAAAATTAACACACTTCACGACTAAAAATAATAGATATGAATGCAATAAAAAAATATTTAGGAATCGTTTGGATAGCTTTAGCTGTTGCCATTGCTTACTTTTCGATTGGAATTTTTGGAGGTAAATTAACTTCTGGAAAACAAGACGATTTAGTTTTCGGAATTATTATTTTCTTCATACTTTTACCCATGGTTGTAACCGGATTAACAATCTTCGGTTGGTATGCCATCACGGATGAATATGAAGACTAATTAAAAATAGTTTTATGAAATCCTGAAAGCTCTTATGAATATAAGGGCTTTTGGGGTTTTTATAATTCAATGAAAAAATGAAAAAAAGACACCAACAAAAACTGGTAATTGTATCAATGCTACTTCTCATAGGATTAAATCTTCCTATTGTTTTGTTGTTTGACTCTTCTCAAAGTGTCTTCGGTTTCCCCGTAATTTATATTTACCTGTTTTCAATTTGGTTGTTTTCAATATTTGTTTCTTTGCTCATAGTAAAACGATACAATGAATAGTATTTCGCTTTTGGTCATCTTGTCTGCCTATTTGGCTGTTCTTTTTTATATTGCCTATTGGGCTGAAAAAAAAGGGAACAGTAAATGGACTAATAATCCGATGATCTATTCTTTTTCATTAGCAGTTTATTGTACGGCTTGGACGTATTATGGGAGCGTTGGTGTAGCAGCGGATAGTGGCTTAAGCTATTTGCCCATTTATTTAGGCCCTGTAATTATTGCGCCTTCTTGGATTTTGATATTGCGAAAAATCATTCGAATTTCTCGGGTCAATAAAATTGCCAGTATTGCCGATTTTATTTCACTTCGTTACGGAAACAGCCGATTTTTGGGGGCTATTGTAACCGTAATTTGTTTGACCGGAATCATTCCGTACATCGCTCTGCAATTAAAAGCCATTGCCGAAACCTTTCACGTGGTAACAAAAACAGAAATTCGTTCGTATATTTTTGATGATACCACGACCTACGTCGCCATAGCCTTGGCATTATTTGCTTCGTATTACGGAACTCGATATGTAGATGCTTCTGAAAAAAGAAAAGGAATTGTTACTGCTGTAGCTTTAGAAAGCGTATTGAAATTAGTGTTTTTCGTCATTATTGGCATTTATGTAACTTTTTTCGTCTTTGATGGCTTTGATGATATTTATCAAAAAGCCTCTTTGTTAGATCATTTTAAAGAGAAAAATGCAATCGGTGGATTGCCTCAAGCCATCAATTGGTTTTTACTTTGCCTACTTTCCATGTTTGCTATCTTTTTATTACCCCGTCAATTTCAAGTGGGTGTGGTCGAAAACAATCGTGAAAATCACATCAGTACTGCCGTTTGGTTGTTTCCATTATACCTTTTACTTTTTAATGTTTTTGTCTATCCAATAGCATGGGGAGGTAATATTTTATTTGCGGGTCAAGATGTAAATTCAGATGCATATTCTTTGTTAATCCCTCAATTATTTAACAATCAAACATTAACTGTTTTGGTTTTTCTTGGCGGATTTTCAGCTGCCATTTCAATGATTGTGGTTTCATCAATCGGACTTTCTACTATGATTACCAATAATATTTTAATTCCCTATAATTTATTGGGCGAATTAAAAAGTGAGGAAATCAGTAACCGTTTGATTTTAAATAGTCGTAAAATAGGCATTTTCTTGTTGATCATATTGTCTTATTTCATCTATCGCTTTTTTGGATTGGATTACAATTTGGTTTCGATTGGAATGGTTGCTTTTGTCATCATTTCCCAACTGGCTCCGGCATTTTTTGGCGCACTTTTTTGGAGAAGAGGGTCACGTTTGGGCGCTATTTATAGTATTATTATTGGTTTTATTGTTTGTATTTATACCTTACTGATTCCTTATGCGATAGGGATTTCAAATAGTGAAAGCACTTTTATTAGTGAAGGTTTTATGGGGATTGAATTGCTCAAACCTTTCCAATTGTTTGGTTTGGATTATTTACAGCCCGTTACGCATGCGCTTTTTTGGAGTTTATTGTTCAATAGTATTGCCTATTTTGCAATTTCGGTTAGTTTTAAAGGAAATTACCGCGAACGCAATTATGCCGAAATGTTTGTGGATATCAATAAATACATCAGTAATCACGAAGATGCTTTTATATGGCGAGGGACTGCTTACCGAAACGACATCGAAAAAGTATTGATTCGCTTTTTAGGTATTGAACGGACTAAACGTGCCATGAATATTTTTAATGTAAAATACAATGTTGATGTTACCCAAGAATTAGCCGATGCGCGCTTAATTAAATTTTCTGAAAATTTGTTAACCGGACATATTGGTACAGCTTCGGCGCGTATTTTAATTTCGAGTGTGGTGAAAGAGGAAAAAATTACGCTACCCGAAGTGTTGAAAATTTTAGAGGAATCAAAAGAAAACATTATCATCAATAAGAAATTAACAGAAACCTCCAAGGAACTCAAAGAAATTACAGCCCAATTACAAGAGGCCAATATTTCATTGATGGAGAAAGACCAACAAAAAGATGAGTTTTTGGATACAGTCACCCATGAATTACGCACACCAATTACAGCCATTCGTGCAGCTAGTGAAATTTTACACGATGATGATGAGATTCCAGAAGAATTAAAGAAACAATTTTTACAAAATATCATATCCGAATCAGATCGTTTGAACCGTTTGATCGATAAAATATTGGATTTAGAAAAGTTTGAAACGGGAAAACAAACCCTTCATCCCGCCAAAAATAATTTGATTGAAACGATTGAAAAATCAATTGAGCCGTTGCAACAATTGATCAAAAATAAAAACATTAGCATTTATATTGAAAGTAAAAACAGTGTGATTGCCTATTATGATGAAGATCGTATTTTTCAAGTGATCACCAATTTAGTGTCCAATGCCATTAAGTTTTGTCCGGAGGAAGAAGGACTCATAACGCTACAGGTTACGGATAATGATGCGTTTATTCAAACCCGAGTAATTGATAACGGGAAAGGTGTGCCTCATAATGATTTTGAAGCTATCTTTGAAAAATTCTACCAATCGATCAATCAAAACATTAAAAAGCCTGTGGGAAGCGGATTAGGATTGGCGATTTGCAAACAAATTATCGAACATCACAAAGGAAAAATTTGGGTAGAACCCTCAGTAAAAGGAGCTTGTATTGTTTTTACATTGCCCAAAAATAATAATATTGAATTGAATTAATTATGAAGAAGATTTTAATAGTAGACGACGAACCCAATATTGTTATGTCGCTTGAATATACATTTAAGAAAAGTAACTATGAAGTTTTTATTGCGCGCGATGGGCAAGAAGCTTTGGAGTTGTTAAAAACTACCTATCCTGATGTGATCATTTTGGATGTAATGATGCCTTTGGTTGATGGATATGCTACTTTAGAACAGATTCGAAAAGATGTCAATCTAACCCACACGAAAGTCATGTTTCTTTCAGCAAAAAATAAGGAAAGTGATATTGAAAAGGGGATGGCTCTTGGCGCCGATGCCTACTTAACTAAACCTTTTTCCATCAAAAAAGTTGTGGATCAAGTCGCAGATTTACTGACTTAATTATAACGCAGCAATCTATACCTATTTAGCAAGAATAATTCAATTGGCATTATTTTATTTTCTACATTTACTTTAGAAAATAACCTATATAAATTGAATAATACAAATGAATTATTGCGATATTTATAACAAAAGTATTACTTCTTCTGAAGCCTTTTGGGCCGAACAAGCCAATGAATTAGAATGGTATATAAAACCTTCTTCAATAGTATCTCAAGATAATAATGACTATCCCTTGTGGTTTGCTGATGGTGAACTCAATGCATGCTTCTTGGCTTTAGACAAACACATTAAGGACGGCTTTGGTGAACAAATTGCCATTATTTATGATTCGCCCGTTACACAAACTGTAAAAAAATATACATTCAATGACGTCAAAACCGAAGTAGCAAAACTTGCGGGAGGTTTACTTTCGTTAGGATTACAAAAAGGAGACACAGCCGTAATCTACATGCCTATGATTCCACAAGCCACATTTGCTATGTTGGCGTGCGCGCGAATAGGAGTGACGCATTCGGTAGTTTTTGGTGGTTTTGCTCCTCACGAATTGGCCATACGAATTGACGATTGCCAACCCAAAGCAATACTTACCGCTTCTTCGGGTATTGAAATTGACCGCTTGATTGCCTACAAACCATTGGTAGACGAAGCCATTGCATTGGCCCAACATAAGCCAGAAAAAGTAGTCATTTTTAACCGTAAATTAGGGGCTCGGGTTCCTTTTAAAAAATATGATGTTGATTATGATGCTTTAGTATACGGTTCTGAAGAAGCAGCTTGTGTTTCGGTAAAAGCAACACACCCTTTATATATTTTATATACCTCAGGCACAACTGGAAAACCAAAAGGAATCGTAAGAGATACAGGAGGTTATGCAACAGCACTTAAATTTTCAATGCAACACATATATGATGCAAAAGAAGGTGATGTGTTTTGGGCCGCTTCCGATGTGGGATGGGTAGTAGGACACAGTTATATTGTATATGGTCCATTGTTCAACCGCAATACCACCATTCTTTTTGAAGGAAAACCCATTCGTACACCCGATGCCAGTACATTTTGGCGGGTTATCAACGAACACCAAGTAAACGTAATGTTTACAGCACCAACAGCCATTCGTGCAATAAAAAAAGAAGATCCCAACGGACTTTTTATAAAACAATATGATTTGTCCTCATTGCGAATTCAATTTTTAGCGGGCGAACGTTGCGATGTGGCTACCTTAGAATGGTACCGCCAACACATTCCCGTTCCGGCGATTGACCATTGGTGGCAAACCGAATCGGGTTGGCCAATGATTGCTAACATGATGGGCGTGGAGTATTTACCGATCAAGCCGGGATCGGCAGGAAAAGCAGTTACGGGTTATGATATCCGAATATTTGGTGAAAATGGACAAGAATTAGGTCCGAATGAAGAAGGCTATGTAGTCATCAAACTGCCATTACCACCAGGGACATTATTAGATTTATGGAACGATAACGAACGTTTCAAAGCTGGTTATTTGAATAAATTTCCGGGTTATTATTTTTCGGGTGATGGCGGATTTAAAGATGCCGACGACTATATTTTTATTACGGGTAGAGTAGATGATGTTATCAATGTTGCAGGTCATCGCTTGTCAACTGCTGAAATGGAAGAAATTGTTGCTTCTCATCACTCTGTTGCAGAATGTGCCGTTATTGGAATCAATGATGAATTAAAAGGTCAAATACCTTTGGCTTTAGTGGTTGCTAAAACGGGAGAAGATATTGAACATTTCCAATTGCAACATGAGGTGGTTCAATTGGTTCGGGAACAAATTGGGGCCGTTGCATCTTTGCGACATGTGGTACTAGTGCAGCGTTTACCCAAAACCCGTTCTGGAAAAATACTCCGAAAAATGATGCGAAGTATTGCTGATGGAGAACAATTTCAAGTACCTTCAACCATTGATGATGAAGCTATTATTGATGAAATTCGAACGGTTTTACAACACGATAAAATTGGTAGTTTTAAATCATAACCGATCCATTCATCTATACCTATTTAGCAAGAAAAATCTTTTTCCAAACCATAGAATAGCTATATTTACATTAACAAACAGATCATAAAAAACTAAGAATGAGTTATTACAAAATACACGATTTAGAGAACTACTTCAAAATGTATAAAAAATCGGTGCGTGAACCAAGAAAATTTTGGGATCGCATAGCGGATGAAAATTTTACTTGGTACCAAAAATGGGATAAAGTATTTGAAGTAGATATGCAAGAGGCCAATTTTAAATGGTTTTTAAATGCAAAAGTAAACATTACCAAAAACTGTATCGACCGTCATTTAGCAAAACGTGGCGACAAGACTGCAATTATATTTGAACCCAACGATCCGAGTGAGGCTGCGCAACATATTTCGTATAATGAGTTATATGTTCGTGTTTCAAAAATGGCAAACGTTTTGCGCGATCAAGGCATAAAAAAAGGCGATCGAGTTTGCATCTATTTGCCCATGATTCCAGAATTGGCTGTAGCTATTTTAGCATGTGCTCGAATTGGAGCGATCCATTCCGTTGTGTTTGCTGGATTCTCTTCTTCGGCTGTTTCGGCTCGAATTAACGACAGTGAATGTAAAATGGTGATTACATCTGATGGAAGTTACCGCGGAAACAAAGCCATTGATTTGAAAGGTATCGTTGATGAAGCATTAGAAAAATCGCCATGTGTAGAAAAAGTATTGGTTGTAAAGCGAACAAATACTGCTGTAAACATGCAAGAAGGTAGAGACATTTGGTTACAACCTTTATTAGATGCTGCTGTTGGAAACAATGTAGCTGAAATCATGGATGCCGAAGACCCTTTATTCATTTTATATACTTCAGGTTCTACTGGAAAGCCAAAAGGAATGGTTCACACCACTGCTGGTTATATGGTTTATACCGCTTATACGTTTAAAAACGTTTTCAATTATGAAGAAAACGATGTGTATTGGTGTACGGCCGATATTGGTTGGATCACGGGGCACTCTTATATATTATACGGACCGTTATTAAATGGTGCTACGACCGTTATTTTTGAAGGCGTTCCATCATATCCCGACTTTAGTCGTTTTTGGGAGGTTATTGAAAAACATAACGTCACTCAATTTTATACGGCTCCAACAGCTATTCGTGCCTTAGCCAAAGAAAGTTTAGACTATGTACAACGATTTCCATTAAGCAGTTTAAAAGTTATTGGTTCGGTGGGTGAGCCTATCAATGAAGAAGCATGGCACTGGTATAACGATCATGTAGGCGGAAAACGCTGTCCGTTAGTAGATACCTGGTGGCAAACCGAAACAGGAGGTATCATGATTTCGCCTATTCCATTCGTGACACCTACAAAACCAACCTATGCATCCTTACCATTACCAGGAATACAACCTGTATTGATGGATGAATTGCGCAACGAAATTGAAGGCAATCAAGTTACTGGGGCGTTGTGTATTAAATTCCCTTGGCCTTCGATGGCGCGAACCATTTGGGGCGATCACCAACGCTATAAAGAAACCTATTTTACCGCATTCCCGGGTAAATATTTTACCGGTGATGGCGCGCTACGTGATGAAGTAGGGTATTATCGAATTACGGGTAGAGTAGATGATGTGATTATAGTTTCTGGGCATAATTTAGGTACTGCACCTATTGAAGACGCCATCAACGAACACCCAGCGGTTGCAGAAAGTGCTATAGTAGGTTTTCCTCATGATATCAAAGGAAATGCATTGTACGGCTTCATTATTTTGAAAGAAATTGGTGAAGGTCGTGATCGAAATAATTTGGCCAAAGAGATCAATCAATTGATTTCAGATCAAATTGGTCCGATTGCAAAATTAGATAAAATTCAATTTGTAAGTGGTTTGCCTAAAACACGTTCGGGTAAGATCATGCGCAGAATATTAAGAAAGATTGCTGAAGGAGACTTCTCTAATTTTGGAGACATCTCAACGTTATTGAATCCTGAAATAGTGGACGAAATAAAAGAAGGCAAGCTCTAGTTTTTTAGTTTTATTGGTTAAAAACTGCTTCAGCAATGGAGCAGTTTTTTTATTCTATTTTTTTGAAATTCCAGAAGAAATATACAGAAATGCTCAAAAAGGGGAGTGTCGCTAAAAACATTTTTAAATTTTTAGAAAGTATACTGATCAATAAAAATAAAAGTATCAATACTCCCAAAATAAGAATGCCTAATGCATTGATTTTTTTATTCGAGTGTGGCACTATTGCCGATAGTAAGAGTACTAATTGCGCAAGAAAACCCAATAAAATAATAGGGTGCATTAAATTTGAAAGCAGTGTATCGGTTTTTGAAAATATTTCATAAGCTGCTTGAAAAACAAACATGGAATTATGTGGAGGCCATTCCATATAGCCCAATTGAAAGGTTAATAATAAAAGGATGTTTAGTAATCTTCTCATAATTATAAATAGGGTTCGAGAAGGGATTTCATTTTTAAATATCCCTCTAAATTTGGATGCACACCATCTGGACCATAAGATTGAAGTAATCCGTTAGTAGCATCAACCATTGTAGGGAAATAATCTACAAAATCAATTGAATTTACTTTGGCATAATTTTTTAGTAAACAATTCAATTCCATTACTTTAGCTGCCGGTTGTAATTTAGGATTCCAATAAAATCGATTGGCGGGCAGGAGGGAGCACAATAATACTGCAATGTTATGCTGCAACGCTTTTTCAACCATTATTTGAATGTTATGCAAAACAGCTTCTAAGGCTATCGGACCGTTATTTTCTGCGATATCATTTATTCCTGCTAGGATTACGACCTTCTGTGGTTTGTATTTTATAACATCGTTGTCAAAACGATCTAACATTTGAGAAGTTGTTTGTCCACTAATTCCTTTGTTAATTAAGTTATTAGACTCAAAAAAATCGGGATCATAATCGGACCAAAATTGCGTAATGGAATCTCCAAATAAAACTGTCTTTTGAAAACCATTCATCTAAATACGCCTTATTTTATTTTTAAAAGGGTCTTCAATTTTAAAAACAACAACGCTGTTAAAAAAGAATCCTCAGCTGCAGATGTACGTTCCATCACAGGAACTGCCATTGCTTTACACATTTCTTCGAGGGCATATTTTTTATCAATAGTATCTTTATACTTGTTGTACATGATTTCGATATCTAATGCATCATTTTTTAAATGCCCGCATTGAAATTTAGCCAAACTCGCATTCAACAAATCGATATCGCGATTGACTTTGTAACCAATTAGGGTAGCGTTTCCAATGTAGGATATTATCCGTTCGATGGCCTCGCGCTCCGTATTTTTTTCCAATTTGCTGACCAATACAAACTCATTTTCATCCGAATCAAATTCTGATTTTGTATAAGAAACATACAATTCAATGCAATCTTTGATAGCAATTTTATCGGCTGTAATAGTGATTGCAGAAAAAGCTAAAATCACATCTTTAGACGAGTTAAGTCCGCTCGATTCAATGCTAATTGCCACATATCGATTGGATTTTTCTTTAATTTTGGAGAGATAATTTTTCCAAAATTCGGGGTAATTATTAGGGTTAAGCCATTGTAGCATTTCTTACGAGAATTGTGTTAGTTGGTATTTGTCTTTGATTAGTTCGATGACGTCATCAATTTGCATCAAACATTTTTTTAATTTTTCTTTGTCCACTTTACTTAAAGTCGCCATTTTAATAAAGGAACCGTCGGTATCATTCACGATGCTTTCTTCAATTCTAAAATGTTGCAATTGCAAATAGTTTTCGGCAAAATCAAGATATTTTTCGGCATTTTTTGGATCACTAATGGCCAACTGTTTATAGCGTAAGTAAGTGTTGTTTATGCCTTTTAATCCATAACTTAAGGCAAACAAACGTGCTGCATCGATGTATACTTGTAATCCTTTTTGTTTCAAATCAAAATGATCTTTATTCACTCCATTTTCTTCTATAGCAATCTTCTTGAAAAAAGTCAATGCTTCCGGGAGTTTCAATACTTTATTTCCAAGAAAATCAAAGAACAATGTATTACTTTTCATTTTTTGAAAGATATGATTTTCAAGTGCATCTTTGATCTTGACTTCGCCAAATACAAATTCAAAATCGAAAAAAATCGAACTGAAATCGTTATCTTTTTTATTAGGTGATACCATCCAATCTTGATATACCAATGCAAATTCGGTTAGTGATCTGCACCATTTCACAGAACTGGCCAGATGGTCATTCGGACATAATTTATAGCCTAAACTTTCCAAATTACCAATTACCATTTTAGCCATTTGTACAAAATAATATTTGACATCTCGTTGTTTATCGGCCGCTACATCTTCATAAATTAGTAAACTATCTTGATCACTTAAATAGAGCTGCTCTTTACGACCTTGACTTCCCACAGCCAACCAAACAAATCGAGCAGGAGGGGTGCCCAAATGATCGATTGCCATTTGAATGTTTCGTTGAATGATGGAAAACAACAATTCGCTTGCCACTGCATTAATATGGAAAATCGGAATATTTTTAGTAAACGAATTTTGAATGATATCCAAATACTTGGTGTGAATGTATTTTAATTCGTCAAGAGAATGTGCCGATTTGATTTCTTTAATTAAGATGCCCGGGTTGTTGGATTGCGAATTGATGACATCTCGTTCTGATACCACTCCAAGAATTGATGCGTTTTGTGTACCGTCTTCTGTGACACATAAATGCGACGAATCGTTTTTCAACAATAGGAGTTGCGCCTCGGCAACGGAAATATTTTTATCCACCACAATAAAATGCGGATTTAATATTTTAGTGATACTTTCTTCAATTTGAAAAAGACCTGCTCCAATTTTTTTAGCCACATCTGCATCGGTTACTAAACCAACCAATCGGTTGTTATAGGTTATTAAAGCATGGCCTGATTTATCGGCTATCATTTTTAATACCACATTCTTAATCGACGTATTGGCATCAATTACCGTTGGATTAGTCGTGTATTGTAAATCTTGAAAATAGGAATAATTAGTATCGGATGCGCTTGTATCAATTTCAGAAATCGACTTAAATTGTTGGTAATTCTCTTTTTTGGGTTTGGCTTGAGTGGCAAAATTTTCAAGAAAATAATCCAATACGGCATTGTATTTGGTCAAATAAGGTTTAAAAACGGCAATAGGAATTGCATAGAGAATGGCATCTTCATTTGCAATAGCATTCAAGACGTAATTGTTCTTAGCAAAGAAAGGACGTAATCCAAACAAATTACCCGCATAACATTTTGAGTGTAAAATCTCTTCGGCATCTAATATTTTAGTCAAATGCACGACACCGCCATATACAATATAGAAAGAATCGTGTAACGGATCATTTATTTTAAAAAGCGATTTTCCCTTTTGTAAGGTAATGATGTTACTATTTAAAACAATATTTTTTAAATCGTCTAATTCAATAAAATGAAACGGTTCATATTGTTTAAGAAAAGAGGCTATATTTTCGGCAACAGCATTTTGCATGGAATAGAGTATGTTTATTACTTAACAAATTTAGTAATTTTTTATGATACCACATATTCAAATTTTCTATTTTACATAATGTATATTATAATTCAAATAGATAGTGCGTATAATTCGAATAAAAGGCTTGTTTAATCGTTTTATAAAGTATATTTTTGCAGCTCTTAATTATACTACACTCATGGAAAACAAACAAGCCTTACAAATCTTAGAAAAACAATTAAAAGCTTTAGCGCAAAATAAAATTGAAATAACGCCACTAATTGCTGATTTAAAAAAATTAAGAGAAATTACGTTAGAATTAAACAATCCTGTAGTAACCAAATCACTACGTTTGGCTTCCGAACATTTAGAAGCGAATCATGATTTTTTAATTGGAATTCCTGCCGATGAACCTGTAGATGAAGAAAATACAGAAGCTATCCATCACAGTACCTCTGCAATTGAAAGTCTTCAGTATTACTTATCACTATTTACGGACTTGAACAAGAAAAATAATCTATTGGATCTAAAAGAATACAACAACGCTTTTTTAGCGTTTTAATCTTTTTCTATTTTACATAATATAAACGGTATTTATACCGTTTTTTTATTTTTTAATTAACACTATTGTAGTATTTGTAGCTTAGTTTTGTCTGAAAATTAAAATGTCTAAAGTAAATAAATCTAAATTTAAATTATTGCACCAATATTATAAGTATACTGGCTTTTATTCTTTTTTGTGGCAAGGAATTAAAAAGGCAATTTTACCCACTGTAGTTATTGTTGCTCTTTTAGTATTTATTAACTATAAGTTTTTCAACTTGAATGAAATTTTAATATATTTCACAAAAAACTTTAGTGATTTTTTAATTTTTACCGTTTTTTTTATTTCTGAATGTATACTAGGCCTGTTACCCCCTGATATTTTTATTGCTTGGTCTAAAAATTCTGAATCACCGCTGTTTAATCTCACTATTTTAGCATTATTATCTTACTTGGGAGGTGTTATTTCCTATTTCTTGGGAATGTTAATTGTTGCAATTCCCTCAGTAAACAAGTATTTATATGGCAAAATGGAAAAGCATGTAATCAATATGCAAAAATGGGGCGGTTTTTTAATTGCTGTTGGAGCACTATTGCCATTGCCTTTTGCTATTGCTTGTTTGGCCGCAGGAATGATTCATTATTCTAGAAAATATTTTTTTCTATTCGCTGCATTGCGATTTCTTAGATTTGTAATTTATGGTTTTGTAATTTATAACGTTTTATCATGAAAAAATTATTCAAAATAACGGCTGTACTTGAAGGTGTTTCTTATATTCTTCTATTCGCCAACATGTTGTTAATTAAACCAACTAATGTAGAACTGTACAAACAATTGTTATACCCAATTGGTATGAGCCACGGGGTATTATTTATGGGGTATATTGGATTGGCTTTCCTTTTAAAAAAAACAATGCAATGGAATTTAATGACCTTTTTAATCATTCTATTGGCTTCGTTACTTCCTTTTGGTACTTTTTATGTGGATAAAAAGTATTTAAGTTAAAGAATCTTTTAAATACCTAGAAATCCCTTCGGATATGATTTCTGCGTGATCAAATGCTAAAGCAGGTAATTTTTTAAGCGAAAACCAGCCTATTTCTTGCGCATCGTCTGACGCTATGGCTATAACTTCTTCTGGTAGCGTTCCAAAATAAGCAACACTAACCATATGCCCTCTTGGATCTCGATTGGGATTTCCAAAAGCTCCAATTTGCTTTAAATTTGCTCCTTTAACTTGGGTTTCTTCCATCAGTTCTCGAAGGGCGGCTTGATGGAGGTCTTCCTTTTCATCCACAAAACCACCGGGCAAGGCCCAACATCCTTTAAACGGTTCATTTTTGCGCTTGATTAATAAAATTTGTGACTCGTGCGCGGTTTGTTTTACCATTACGAGATCAACTGTTACAAATATTTTAGATATATACGCCACTCCGCTTAGTATTTAATATTCAAAATTACAGCAATACGAGCTATTAACAACCTATTATTCATAACTTTTTAGCCAATTACAGTTTCCAATTTTACAATTGCTTACCTTTAAAATAAAAAATGAGCACAAAAGATATTTCTATTTTAGCAATTAGAGGAGGTGCTCTAGGCGTAATTTCTGCCGACTCTAAACCCGAAGAACGGTTTCAAAACGAAACCCTCCGCCCTATTTTGAAGGCACAAAATGATCTTTTCTTAGCTGTTTTTAAAAATTATGTAGTCAAACAAAAAATCGAATTTCATTCCATGTCTCCTGAGAAGAAAATGATAGTTATTGATCATGCCATCCAACGGGATACCAAATTTCGAAACATACTAAAAGGAATGATCATTGGATTTTTTACGTTAGCTGAATATGAAACATATATTCAAAACTCATCCAACCTTAACAAACGCATGATGAATTTATTGATCGAACGATTGAAAAGCCAACTTCAGTTGTTGGATTAAATACGTTTAATCCACTAAGGATTCTCCATTGAGATCCGTATTCAACACATCACTCATGTAATCAAAAAAGGGACGCATTGCCTTAAAAGTGTCTAATACTTCCGTTTGAAATTTTGGCGACAGGACTTGTTCATTTGTAAAACTACGCGTCAGTAAAAATTGTTTTTTTCGCAGTAAATCTATAGCCGGATGTGTTTTATCAAAGCCTTTTGGAGCTGTTTTTAATTCTTCTCCTTGCAGTGTTTTAAAATATTTCTGGAAAGTTTCTTCCGCAATAATAGCGCGCAATTCAGAAGCATCGACTTCTATTTCTTTACGAATGCGAAACAAATCAGGCGCATTGGGTTCCCAAAAGCCACCACCCACAAAACTAGCATTGTCTTCTATGTGAAGGTACATGCCTCCTCTAAGTAGGGGCTTGCATCGGTTGAAGCCTACACTAAAATGATTTTTATAAGGGGATTTGTCTTTTGAAAATCGGACATCACGGTAGATTCTAAATACCTGCATTTTATCCAGATTGTCAATTTTTTCTAAATCGGCATTTACTGCCATAAAAAAAGCTTTTGCAAGCTGTTCTTCAACTTGAAAAGCCTTTTTATTCGATGCAAACCACTCGCGGTTATTGTTTTCTTTGAGTTGGCGTAAGAAGTGAAAAATGGAAGGTTGTAGCATAAGGTCCTTTTTGACAAATGTACACAATTACACGAAATTAATCGTCATCTTCGGCTTCTCCTACTCCATTTTGATCCACAGCTGTAGTAGCATTGGTTCTAATTTCGGTATGTCTAATTTCTCCCCCTGTAGTTCCCGTTTGTTTTCCAAGGAACACGCCAACAATTGCTATTGCAACCGCTAGATACGATACTAAAGAAGCTTTTGCATGATTCTTAAGGTTTGCATACAATCCTATAAGCGAAACCAATCCGAGTGCATAAAGTACAATCGCTAATTTTTCAGCCATTTCTTCATGTTCGTGGATGATTTGATCGGTTACCGAAGGTAGCTTTTCTGCAATTTCTTCAGCCCCTTCACCAGTTGTCATACTTACAGCTGCAAAAATACCAGCCACGACAAATAATATGTAAGCTACGTTTTGAATAACAGTGTTTTTCATAAAGATTCCGGCCAATAAAATGCCTAAACCAAATAAGGTTCCAATAATTGGAAAATGGTTTACTACCAGGTGTACATGTGCGTCGTTCATAATTTATGATTTAAGGGTTATTATTCTTTTATTGATACTTTAAAAGTAGTATATAAAAAGCAAATTAGATTTAAGAATCACTTAAGTTTCTCTAAAGGAAAACTTAAATTGATAATAGTACCTACTTGCAACTCACTTTCGATTGTAATTTCGATTTTCAACAAATCACAAAGTCGTTTTACAATCGACAGTCCGAGACCAGTTCCTTTAATCGATGCGTGATTCGAACTGTCTGAACGGTAAAAGGATTGAAATACTTTTGCTACATCTGCTGAAGCAATTCCGATTCCGTTATCAATAATCGAAAACTGAATTCCCTCACTGTGATCCAATAAAAGCAATGATATTTCACCTTCATTATTTGAATATTTGATGGCATTTGAAACCAAGTTATTCAAAATTATAGTCACCAAATAGGTGTCGGATTCAATTCGGTATTCTTTCGAAAAATTTGTAGTAATGATTAAATTTTTGGTTTTTATTTTATCTGAAAACCGAGCCAAAACATCTAATAATATGGCATTTAAATAAACCGATTCCGTTTTAATATTTTGCTTTTGATTCTCAAAACGTGCTAAAAGCAGCAATTGATCGACCATATGATTCAAACGATCTACTTCCGAAATACAAAAATTGATTTTATCTTCATATTCTTGTTGGTTTCTAGGTTTTCGTATTAAGACTTCCATGGTGCCTTTAATCACAGCTAAAGGGGTTCTCAATTCGTGAGATGCATCCGATGTAAATTGTTTTTCCCGTTCAATTGCTTGTTCTATGCGATCCAATAAATGATTAATATTTTGAGAAAGTACGTATAACTCGTCTTTGTTTACAGGCAGTGGAATACGCATTTTTAAATTGTCACGCGTTATTTGACTTGACGTTTCAATGATGGTGTTGACCGGTTTGATGCTTCTTCCTGCAAAAAATCGGGCAATGAAAAACAACAGCAATATGATAACTGGAAAAATGACCAGCAGCACATTTTTTAAGAGTTGTACAATTTCGAAATCTTCTAAAGACATGGCGACTACTAAATACCCTACTACTCTATTTTTATTGATAATGGGTGTTTGAATTTGGCGAATAGGGATAGAATTAAGAGTCGAATCAATAAATAAATTGTTTTTTAGCCGGTCAAACAGTATTAGATTCGCACTCTTTAAATTAGGCGATTTATCTATAAGTTGTTTGTGATTGTCATAGAATTCAACAAAAACAGGATTAACGCTGATGGAATTGTGTTCTCTTGCACGCCATTGGTCTACTTGAATCAAATAGGTGTCGTTTGTATCGGTTGTTACATCATCAAGGTGTTTGTACAATTCTTCTTGTATTCCTTCATTGATGTGTTGGTTAACGTTGTATTTAACAATTGAATAGAGGAATATAAAAACTAAGGCAATAAGAATGGAACCACTTAAAATATAATTAAAAGCAATTCTGTTTTTAAAGGAAAAAGAAAAGAAATTAGTCATTTGCAATATACCCTACTCCGCGAATAGTTTTAATTAGTTCTTCGTCTTTTGAAAGGTTTAATTTTTTTCGAATGGCATTCATAAATACATCAATTACGCCAGTGTCATATTCAAAATGAATATCCCAAACGTCTTCAATAATTTTGTGGCGGGTACATACGCTTCCTTTATTTTTGATAAGGTATTCAAGCAACTCAAATTCGCGTTGCGTTAAAGCGACTTCTACTTCATTGACAAACACTTGAAATTTGTTTTTATCCAACGTAATATTTCCAAGGGTTAGTAGCTTTTGAGAAACGTTGTTTCGAAAATGGATCTTAATGCGTTCTAGCAATTCGTCAAAAGAAAACGGTTTTTTGATGTAATCATTGGCACCCGCTTTTAGTCCTTCAATAGTTTCTTGAACCGTATCTTTAGCCGTTAAAAAAATGATAGGAATATTTTTGTGTAATCGGATGCCGTTGCAAACTTCAATTCCGGTCATTTTAGGTAACATCCAATCCAATAACACTAAATCAATGGGTAACGAAATTGCCAAATCTAGGCCTTCTTTCCCATTTGTAGCATATGAAATAACAAATCCTTCTTCCTCTAATCCTTGCTTGAGAAAATCTACAATTCCTTTTTCATCTTCAACAATTAAAATGTGCATAGCCTAGAATTATTGTTCTACAAATTTCAGACCGAAAGTCACAATATTTGCTTGTAATCCATCATTTCTATCGTAATGATTGTATCTGAAATCGATATTTTTGAGTCCGAAATTAAAAATTTTAGCACTTGTAAATATATCGGTATACTGCAACCCAAATCCGTATTGAGATGTAGTAAAGGTGGATAAATCATAATCTGATGTATAATAGGTTTCCGTCGACAGATGGGTTTCATAAGGCGCAAAATATTTGGAACTTTGCTGGGTATAATACCGATAGGTTGGTGCCAACGTCAATTGATCCGATAACTTTACCGGTAATTCAATACTAGCCGTGTGTGAAGTGATTCCCCAATCGTCCCAATAGTAACGGTAATAGGTTCGAATGGTTAGTCGCTCATTTACATAGTAATTGAAACGGCTGCCAAATGGTGTTTTAAAACGTGTAGAAGGTAAACGTTCTATATCATCTGCTAAATGATAAACGCCGCTGTTTTGCGTGGTTTCATATACGGGAATATATTGTGATTGCCCAATGTAATAATTGGCCTTGTCAGCAAAATAAATACGGTGGTAAGGTGTAGACAACATTCCTTCTTGTTGCAACACATCCAAAAACAAAGAAAATTGCATTCTTTTAGTGGCAACTTGAGAAAAAGCAAAGGAAACCGCATACGAATTTCTATTTGTAGCTTCCCATGGTTTAAATTTAGTAGGAAGATAACTCGTTGTAGCCAAGCCATTTTGATTCAAAATAGTTACGCCACTGAAAAAGCCATTGTTTTGGAAGTTAGTTCCATAACGGGCATATTCGTGTAATTCGGTAGCGTAAATTGGACGCCATTGATCGAGATAAACACTTCCCTTTAAAGATAATTCCGTATTTTTATTGTTGAATAACTGACTGATTCCTCCCCCAAAACCAAGTGATGTATAATCGTATTCATTTGAAAAGGCCACATCCGAACTCCATATAAAATTGCGGTTATCGCTCGAATGACTGTAATTAATTACGGCCGATCCCAAGACATCTTGTGCCGATGCACCCGAAGATGCTTGCCATGGTGTACCATACGGACCTGTTGCAGCAACTCGCCTGTCGTCATCATCGTCATCTCCACCTCGTCCAGAAGCTCCTGTTGCATTGAATGGATTAATATTACTTGAAGATGCCGAAGTATAGGCAGAAAGCCCCGTGTCAATCGTCAGAACATCGTCATCATTTAAAGGAATAGATACGGTAAAATTGGAAGCTAAATCGGTTAATTTTTCAGAACCCATTCCCCCTGAAACCGACGAATGTATTCCTTTTTGTTGGTAATAACTCATTAAGAAGTCGACTTCAACACCTTCCAATACTCTTTTTTTGTAGGTAACAGCTGTTGTATCTTTTTCTTGCGAAAAGGACACCGTACTGAGCAATAAGAGTAGTATTATTATATAATTTTTCATATTGATTTCTTAATTGCATCCACAACCCCCACCTGTTTTTCCTCCATTGGCACCCGAAGCAGCTTCTCTATATACTTGAAAAGTGGTTTCATAGCGTTCAGCACTTCGAGCCGACAATTTCATATCGGGATCATTTATATATTGTTTGTCGTATTCTTTAACTGAATTACAAGAAGTACAAACGATAACCAAAAGCATTACTGCAGCAAATTTTTTCATTTATTGAAATTTTTTTATATCGATATTTTTTGAAGCATGAATTGCTCCTTTTTCATCTACAATTATACAACCGATTCCTTTCAGTTGATTGACTAAATCTAAGCCTACTTCTACTCCCAAAACGAATATTCCAGTAGCAAGAGCGTCGGCTAACTCTGTTTGTTTAGCAAAAACCGATACACTCACAATTCCTGTTGCTGGATACCCGGTTCTAGGATCTATAATGTGTGAATACCGTTTACCGTTAAACGTAACGTATTTTTCATAGCTACCCGATGTTTCAACTGCGCTGTCATTCAAAGGAAAAGTGGCAAACACTTTATTTTTGTTCATCGGATTAATTATCCCTACCGACCATTCGTTTCCGTTGGGTTGTTTGCCCCAAGTATTGATATCTCCTGATACATTGACTAGTCCAGAAGTACATCCTTTTTTTTGCAACAATACTTTAATTTTATCGGCTATATATCCTTGACCAATTCCGCCAAGACCAAGCTTCATGCCTTCTTTTTCAAGAAATATAGTCGTTTCTTTTGCATTCAAAATGATATGCTCATACCCTACTTTTTCGACCGATTTTTTTATAGCTTCAGCGGTAGGCATGGATTTCATACTGCCGTCAAATTTCCAAATTCTGTCCATAGAAGCATAGCTGATATCAAATGCACCATCTGTAAGTTTTGAAATTTTTATGGCGCGTTCTACCAATTCAAACACTTCCAAATCTACTTTAACAGCTGCAATTCCCGCTTGTTGATTGACTTTAGAAATTTGTGTTGTTGGAATCCAATCTGAAATCAAATATTCTATTCTAGTCACTTCATCAAATGCCATAGCAATAAATTGATTGGCTTGTATTGAATCCGCAGCGACCACGGTTATTTCAAATGGACTACCCAATAAACTTTTCTTACCTTTAAAAATTTGCTGTGCACAAATATGTGAGGTCGAAAAAAACACTAAAAGCAAAACTATTCCCCTCATTTTTTCGCTAATGCATGAATCATTTTGATGTATTCATCTGGAGATACATTTTTAAATCCCATTTTTCCCAAGACTTTTCCATTTTTATCTACAACAACTACTAATGGAAAACTACCCTCTATATTATATTTTTCGGCCAATTTTCGATTGTGTTCGGTTTGCTCTTTAGACAATTCATTGGCTTTTTTTCTCGGAAAATCTGCTTTTACCAAGATCCATTCTTTTGCAGCTTCTGACTTAAATGCTTCAGATTTCCAGATGTTCTTATCCAACTTTATGCAAGGTGCACACCAATCCGATCCAGAAAAAACTATGATAATATTTTTATCTTCGGTTGTTGCTTCTTTTTTTGCCGTTTCAAAATCAGTTTGCCATTCTTGTGAAAAGCTTAAACTTGATAGAAACAATAGTATTCCGTGTATGATTATTTTCATGAATATGAATAAAAAGTTTGTATGATACCTACTTAAACAAAACCAAAATTAAGTAAAAATAGTATAAGGCAACGTAGGCTTAAGCAAATATTAAGTTAGTAGAAAAGACACCGCTAATTCCGTTTGAACAAACTACAACATTCCATTGTATTTTCGAACAAACCATTCGATGCCTAATAAGGCAATTAACAAGAGTAATATGGATTGCCAGTCGATCAATGGTGTTTTAGAAATTTGTTGCTTTTGGACCGGTAAATAGTATTCGTGGGCAATTAATTTATCCAGTAAAGTGGCTACTTGATTGGGATAGTATAGGGTTCCTTTTGTTGTAGCGGCTAATTGGGAAAGACGTATCCTGTCTGGATTAACGAATTGTTTTTCAAGATCAAAATCGGCTACCTCAAAAACACCTGTAAATTTTGATTGGGATTGTTTTTCAGTAAGGGTAAAGGAATACGCACCGGGAGCTAATCCATCGAGATGAACTTGAAATTGCGAATTGGATTTTAATAAATCGTATTTTTTAGTGGCTTTGGTAGCTATGTTCTTTACAAGGATCGTCAGTTGAGCTTTATCATCAAAGGCGTAATTCTTATTAAAATAAGCTGCGGTAATCAGAATATTGTCACCCGACTCATAAAAAGACTCATAGGTAACCGTTAAATTATTTTTGGAGGAATTGGTGGCTAAAAATTGAATAATTTTATCCGTAAACAAATCAAAGTTGGTAAACGAATTGGCATTCAAATGACTTTCTAAGCGCCATTTCCAAATATTTTCCCCTAACAAATAAGCTGTACGACTGTTGCCGTTTTCTGCAAAAGTAAGTATAGGGTTTTGGAGCTGCACTGTATTTATTCGAGCGGACAACAAAGTGGATGTCTTTGTTTTTGGCAGGATGGTACCAAATTTGTGTTCAAGGGGTGGGAAATTATCAAACCCAATATTATCTTGAGCAAATAGATTAAAATCATTTTCAAAATGTGCCAAATACTGTTCTTTTTGCTCCGATACTTTGAATTGCAAATCGGTTTGCTTTTGGTTTAAAAAATTAAAATCAGTACTCGTTCCGGTTATAATAAAAGTATTTAATTTTGATACTTTATTCTGTTCAAAAACAGTTGAAAAAGACGGATTTGGTTGGTATAAAATTAAAAGCGTATACTTTTGTAATGATTTGATTTCTTTTGGATTAACAACTGTTACTTTACGTTGTAGGTTTGCTTCAATACTGCGCTTCAATGCACTAATATCTGGATGGTTTATCGTACTTACTAATGCGATTTCTGAACGTTGGTCAAGGACTTCTACCGCAAACTTCTTAGAATTATTATAGGTGTTTTTTTCTTTTATTTTTGAGGTTATGGTGGCTTTGTAGGTTGGCATTCCAACAGAATTGGCATCCAATAGTAAACGTAAAGTTTGGGATCTTTTATTTTTACTAAAAACCAGTTGTTGCTTATAAACGATTTGATTGCCTTTTGCTATACTAAAGTTGGAAGACACTTGCTGATTACCGTTGTACTGTAACAGTACTTCTACAGGGAATTTATTTTTATAAAAGGCATATTTATTGACGTTAATTTGATTTATTTTTAAATCAACAACAGTAGTTGTATCGCCTAATACAATTGGATAAACAGCCGCGTTTTCTTTGAAGCTAAACACATAATCATTGCCTAGTGTTTGATTTCCATCAGTAATGAGCACAATTGGATGTACTTTATTGCGATACAATTGTTTCAAATTTTTAGCTACACCGTCAATATCCGATTGTTTTCCTTTAAAATCTAATGTACGCAGGACTTCAAATGTATCGTCAAATGCATAAAATTGCACATCGAATTTGGCTGACAATGCTTTATCAGATTTTATCCTGTCATATAATTGTAAAGCTGAAGCCGTTCCCTTTACTTCCGAAATGGATTTGGAATTGTCAAAAACGATAGGTAGTGGTGTTTTTTGAATTTCATTACTTTTAATGCTGATGACTGGATTAATCAATAGCAAGAAAAGTGTAACCCAACTCATACCACGTAAAAAAGTCAAAAAGTAAATCAATTTTGACTTCTTTTTGACTTTATAAATATACTGATAAAACGACAAAAACCCAGCAATAACTACTGATAGAATAAGAAGTATTAAGGTAGTTCTTGTCATATTATTTTATCTCATTAACGAATTAAGGTTTCGTCTGCATAACTAAAAACGAATCCACCAACTCACTATTACGTGAGCATACCTCCATCCACGTTAATTACTTGTCCGGTAACATAGGCACTCATATCCGACCCAAAAAAGACACATACATTGGCAACATCTTCTGGCGAACCTCCACGTTTTAATGGAATAGCATCTCTCCAACCTTTTACCACGTCTTCATTTAATTTTGCTGTCATCTCAGTTTCAATGAATCCAGGAGCAATAGCGTTGCAACGAATGTTTCTCGAACCTAACTCCAGTGCAATCGATTTTGTAAATCCAATCATTCCTGCTTTTGAAGCGGCATAATTAGCTTGCCCTGCATTTCCTTTCACTCCTACTACACTACTCATATTGACAATAGAACCGGCACGATTTTTCAACATGATTTTTTGTACCGCTTTGGTCATATTAAATACCGACTTCAAGTTGATTTCAATAACCTTATCAAAATCTTCCTCCGACATTCGCATCAATAAATTATCTTTAGTGATTCCCGCGTTGTTAATTAAGATATCAACTGTACCGAAGTCTGCCAATACATCATCAACTAATTTCTGTGCTTCTTCAAAATTGGCCGCATTCGATTGGTAGCCTTTTGCTTTTGATCCAAAAGCCAATAATTCTTTTTCTAGTGCCAAAGCCGATTCGGCAGATGAGCTATACGTAAAGGCCACTTGGGCACCTTGTTGTGCAAATACCTTTGCAATTCCACTACCAATTCCACGGCTTGCCCCTGTAATAATAGCAACTTTTCCTTCTAATAATTTCATAATGTGTTTAATTTGTTTTTTATTTGTCAGTAATAAAATTAGATACTGACGTTACTTTAATGGAACAGCATTAAGCTAAAATTGTATTAGCGTTCAAATATAAGAATATTTTAAAGTATAAAAAAGACAGACGATTAAACCTTTTGGAATGAATCGGGTCAAATTAGGGACTAATCAAAAATAATCACATGAAAAATTATGTAGCGCTCTGTTTAATTGGAATTCTAGTGCTGACTTCCTGCAGTAACAATTCAGATAATGATTACGAAGATGTCTCCTCGTATCCTTTTATTGAGGCCGAATTTGGCTCTTCCATAAATCTTGAGAATTTAGATAATTATGCCAATCAAACCGTACCTAGCTACATTACCAAAAATAATCCACAGGGTAGTCTAATTACCGATGCGGGTGCTACTTTAGGAAGAGTGTTGTTCTATGATAAAAAGCTTTCCTCAAACAATACGATTTCTTGTTCCAGTTGTCACATACAATCCAAAGCATTCAGTGACGGTGCAATTGCTAGTCAAGGTGTTAACGGAACAACAGGGAGACATTCCATGCGACTTATTAATGTACGATTTGCAAACGAACGAAAATTTTTTTGGGACGAACGCGCCCTCAATCTTGAAACACAAACGACCATGCCGATTAAAGATCATGGCGAAATGGGATTTAGTGGACAAAATGGCGATTTATCATTTGCTGATTTGATTGTAAAATTATCGGCAGTTGGTTACTACCGTGAACTGTTTAAATTTGTGTACGGTAGCGAAGAAATTACGGAAGTAAAGATTCAAAATGCCTTATCGCAATTTATAAAAAGTATTCAATCGTTTGATTCAAAATATGATGCGGGTAGAGCGTTATCCCCCAATGAGGCCCAACCTTTTACGAATTTTACTGCTGAAGAAAATCAAGGTAAAAATTTATTTTTGACCCCGCCTACTTTTGATACGAATGGTTTTAGAACTGGAGGTGGTTTGGGTTGTAATGGTTGTCACAATGCACCAGAATTTGATATCGATCCCAACTCATTAAGCAATGGTATTGGGGGTTCAATTAATGGTGGTTCCGATTTTACCAATACACGGGCACCTTCGTTACGCGATGTTGCCAATCGATTAGGTGATGCAAACGGCCCTATGATGCATACCGGAGTTATTGCTTCTCTTCAAGCGGCTATTGGTCATTACGGAGATCTTTCCGCTGCAGCAGCAAATAATCCAAATTTAGATCCTCGATTAAAACCAAATGGAAGAGGGCAACAACTTAATTTAAGAAGCAATGAAGTAAATGCAGTTATAGCTTTTTTGAAGACGTTGTCGGGCAATGATGTTTATACCAATACAAAATGGTCTAGTCCTTTTCGTTAATTTCAAAATAAGATGCAATAAAAAATCCCGCACTAGCGGGATTTTTTATTCTATACGAATTAGATTAACCTAATATCTCTTTTACTTTCTTACCAATTTCAGCTGGAGAATCTACCACATGAATTCCGTTTTCTCTCATGATGCGTTTCTTAGCTTCTGCTGTATCATCAGCTCCACCTACAATAGCACCAGCATGACCCATTGTTCTTCCTTTTGGAGCCGTTTCACCAGCGATAAAACCAACAACTGGTTTGCGGTTTCCGTCTGCTTTAACCCAACGAGCCGCATCAGCTTCTAATTGACCTCCAATTTCACCAATCATAATAATGATTTCAGTTTCAGGATCATTCATTAGCAATTCAACAGCTTGTTTTGTAGTTGTTCCGATGATTGGATCACCACCAATACCGATAGCGGTTGTGATTCCTAAACCTTGCTTTACTACTTGGTCTGCTGCTTCATACGTTAAAGTTCCTGATTTTGATACAATTCCTACAGTTCCTTTTTTGAAAACAAAACCTGGCATAATACCTACTTTTGCTTCTCCTGGAGTAATAACTCCTGGACAATTTGGACCGACTAAACGACAATCTCTATTTTTGATATAATCATTGGCTTTGATCATATCGGCAACCGGAATACCTTCGGTAATTGCAATGATAACTTTGATACCGGCATCCGCTGCTTCCATGATAGCATCCGCTGCAAATGCTGGCGGTACAAAAATAATTGAAGTGTCTGCACCTGCTTGATCTACAGCATCTTTAACGGTATTAAAAACAGGACGATCTAAATGAGAAGTTCCCCCTTTTCCTGGTGTTACACCTCCTACTACATTTGTTCCGTACTCAATCATTTGTGAAGCGTGGAATGTACCTTCGCTACCTGTAAACCCTTGTACAATTATCTTTGAATCTTTATTAACTAAAACGCTCATGATATATGAATTAAATTGTGTTTAAAATTGTGATGCAAAAATAAGTTTTTTAGTAAATACTGTTGCATTTTTTAGCATGTTTTTTTAGTTCGGTTTGCTAATTAGGTATCCATCGATTACTTTTCCTTCTTTGAAACTCCAAATTGCAACTACTTTTGCAATCAGCATAATTTCATTTGGATTTTCAACAGTGGCTACTTTATGATTATACTTGACAACAATCTTGTCTTTGTCTTCAATTAAATGCGAAATTTCAAAATACGAAATTTCGTAATTTGCATTGATGACATCGCTTAAATTTAAAATAAAATTTTTGTCTAAAACAGAATTCCCATTCGAACTATCCCACTCCAATTTAAAATCATCATGAAGTAACGATTGTAAAAATTGTTTGTCTCTAATTCCTTCTTCTTTTAACAAAAATTCAATTTTTTCCTTATTTGTCATTTTGTTTTAATTTTTCAATAATTTCGGGAATGCGCTTCACATTGGCCAATTGCTTGAGTTTTTCACGAGATTCTTCAATAGGTGTTCCGAAATAGGTTTTACCACCTTCAATACTTTTTGTAACTCCCGTTTGACCCATAATCACTGCTTTTGCTCCAATGGTAATCCCACTAGTTGTTCCTACCTGACCCCAAAGCGTAACTTCGTCTTCAATAACTACACATCCAGCAATTCCGGTTTGTGACGCAATTAAACATTTTTTTCCAATAACGGTATCGTGACCTACATGCACTTGGTTGTCAATCTTAGTTCCGGCGCCAATGGTTGTATCGCCTGTAACTCCTTTATCAATGGTACACAAAGCTCCAATTCCAACGTTATCTTCAATCACCACACGACCACCCGAAAGCAATTGATCAAAACCTTCTGGTCTTTTCTTGTAGTAAAAAGCATCCGCCCCTAAAATGGTACCGGAGTGAATCATTACATGATCTCCAATTACCGTATGATCATAAATGGTTACATTGGCATGTATCACACAATTTTTACCAATTTTTACATGATGTCCTATAAAACAATTGGGCTGAATAACGGTACCCTCACCTATTTGTGCTGTATCAGAAATGGAAGTATTTGAATATTGAAACGGTCTAAAGTACTTTGTAAGAATGTTAAAATCCCTGAAGGGATCGTCTGAAATTAACAAAGCTTTTCCCTCTGGACATGCTACTTCTTTATTGATCAAAACTATGGTCGCAGCCGATTGCAGCGCTTTATCATAATATTTGGGATGATCTACAAAAACAACATCTCCGGGTGTTACCACATGAATTTCATTCATACCGCTTACCGGAAAATTAGCATCTCCCACAAATTTACAGTTGATAATTTGTGCAATTTCATGTAGAGGATAAACTTTTGGAAATTTCATTTGTAAGAGTTTAGAGCATTTAATTGTGATACGTAAAATATAAAAGAGTAATTAGTTGCTTGGCTATTTACTAATTACTCTTCAATTTTTACTTAAATTATTCTTTAACGCGTTCCATGTAATTTCCGGTAGCGGTATCAATCTTAATTTTATCGCCCTCATTAATAAACAAAGGAACATTTACTGATGCTCCCGTTTCTACCGTAGCAGGTTTGGTTGCATTAGTTGCTGTATTTCCTTTTACACCTGGTTCGGCATAGGTAACTTCTAAAACAATAGAAGCCGGCATATCTACTGACAATGGTGCTTCGGTTTCGGCATTAATTTGAATCATTACGTTGGTTCCTTCTTTTAATAAATCTGGAGCGTCTAATACATTTTTATCCAACGTAATTTGTTCAAACGATTCATTGTTCATGAAATGAAACTGATCCCCTTCAGCATATAAATATTGAAAAGTATGTGTTTCAACGCGAACTTCATCAATTTTATGTCCCGCTGAAAAAGTATTATCTAAAACTTTTCCGTTGGTCAATGATTTTAATTTGGTTCTCACAAAAGCAGGTCCTTTCCCTGGTTTCACGTGCAAAAATTCAATAATTTTATAAATATCGTTATTGTATTTGATGCATAATCCGTTTCTAATATCTGATGTACTTGCCATTTTATTTTATTTTAATGATTTTTTTGTTTTTAGATTAATTTACACAGAACCTGTATAGCCTTTCATAATTCCACGAGATGAATTTCGAATAAAATCTAAGATTTCATCACGCTCCGGCGTAGCCTCCATTTCAGCTTCAATGATGCTTAAGGCTTGAGTGGTATTGTAATTTTTTTGATATAAGATTCTATAAATATCTTGAATTTCTCTTATTTTATCGGTGGTAAATCCTCTTCTTCGTAATCCTACAGAATTAATACCAACATAAGACAAAGGCTCTTTTGCTGCTTTTGTGTATGGAGGTACGTCTTTTCGAACCAATGAACCTCCTGAAATCATAGCATGATCTCCAATTGAAATAAATTGGTGTACGGCAGCAAGTCCTCCAATAATAGCAAAGTCACCTACAGTAACGTGACCCGCTAATGCAACACCATTCACAATGATCGCATTGTTACCAATGTGACAGTCGTGTGCTATGTGTGCGGTTGCCATGATCAAACAATTGTTTCCAATTTTTGTCTGACCCGAAGCAACGGTTCCTCGATTGATGGTTACACATTCTCTCACCGTTGTATTATCGCCTATCACAGCCAACGATTCTTCTCCACCAAATTTTAAATCTTGCGGAACAGCAGATATGACAGCACCTGGAAAAATATTACAATTTTTACCAATACGCGCACCTTCCATGATGGTTACGTTTGAACCAATCCAAGTTCCCTCACCTATTTCAACATTATTATGAATGGTTGTAAATGGATCAATTACAACGTTTCTTGCTATTTTAGCACCGGGATGCACATAAGCTAATGGTTGATTCATATATTCTATTTTTATTGTTAATATACTTTTTAGTATATTATTATTTCACTTTTACGATTTGTGCCATTAATTCAGCTTCTGAAACCAATTTTCCGTTGGCATAAGCATAGCCTTGCATGTGACAAATACCCCTTCTGATTGGCGATATTAAATCACATTTAAAAAATAAGGTATCACCAGGTAATACTTTATTTTTAAATTTTACATTATCTATTTTCATGAAATAGGTAAGGTAATTTTCAGGATCCGGAACGGTACTTAAAATCAAAATACCCCCGGTTTGTGCCATAGCTTCTACTTGCAATACGCCTGGCATAACAGGTGCACCTGGAAAATGTCCAACAAAATAATCCTCATTCATTGTAACATTTTTCAATCCTACCACATGTGTATCGGATAATTCTAATATTTTATCGATCAATAAAAAAGGCGGTCTGTGGGGTAAAAGATCCATGATGCCATGAATATCTAATACGGGTTCTTTATTAATGTCATATACAGGCACATTATTGCGCTCCTCTAACTTAATCAATTTTGACATTTTTTTGGCAAATTGTGTATTGACAAAATGTCCGGGTTTGTTGGCAATAATTTTACCTTGAATTTTAGTACCTATCAATGATAAATCACCAACAATATCTAATAATTTATGACGTGCGGCTTCGTTGGGATAATGCAAAGTTAAATTGTCTAAGATCCCGTTTTCTTTAACCGTAATACTGTCTTTATTGAAAGCTTTCTTAAGATTTTCCATCGTTTCCGTCGAAATTTCTTTATCGACATATACAATGGCATTGTTTAAATCGCCTCCTTTGATTAAACCGTTGTTTAATAAACTTTCTAACTCATGTAGAAAGCTAAAAGTTCTACAATTGGCTATTTCATTTTTGAATTCAGTGATATTCTTCATAGTGGCGTTTTGTGTACCCAATACTTTGGTACCAAAATCAACCATGGCGGTAACGCAATAGTGATCACTCGGAATTACGGTTATTTCACTTCCTGTTGCTTCGTCAGTGTAAGTGATTACATCTTTTACAACATATATTTTACGTTCGGCTTCTTGCGCAACGATTCCGGTTTTTTCAATCGCTTCCACAAAATATTTTGAGGAACCATCCATGATAGGCAATTCGGAAGCATTCAACTCAATGATAACATTATCCAAATCACATCCCACTAAAGCTGCAAGTACATGTTCTGGCGTTTGAATCATTACGCCTCTTTTTTCTAAATTGGTGCCGCGTTGTGTATTGACTACATAGTTGGCATCCGCTTCAATAATCGGCATGCCTTCTAAATCTACTCTCACAAATGTAAATCCATTATTGATGGGTGCCGGCTTAAAAGTCATCGTTACTTCTTGTCCAGTATGTAATCCAACTCCCGTTAATGAAACCTCATTGGCTATTGTGGTTTGTTTAAGCATGATTGCAATCGATTTAAATTATAATTGTTGTTTTTTTAATTGTTCCAATTCGGATACAATTCGTGGTAAATTTTTAAAGTGAACGTAGGATTTCGCATAATCACCATAGGTAAAGGCGGGAGTACCCTGTACGGTCTCACCATCACTTAGATTTCGTGTTACTCCAGCTTGACCTTGTATCTTCACATGATCCCCTATAATTAGATGACCTGCAAACCCAACTTGTCCTCCAATCATACAGTTTTTACCAATTTTAGTAGATCCTGCAATTCCAGTTTGTGATGCAATTACAGTGTTTTCTCCAATTTCAACATTATGGGCTACTTGTATGTGATTATCCAGTTTTACTCCTTTTTTGATGATCGTTGAACCGAGTGTCGCTCTATCTACAGTAGTACACGAACCAATTTCTACATCGTCTTCAATAATAACATTTCCAATTTGTGGTACTTTTTTATACGTACCATCTTCTTGTGGTGCAAATCCAAAGCCGTCCGATCCAATAATGGTTCCCGAATGGATCGTACAATTTGATCCGATTACAGTTTCAGAATAGATTCGAACACCTGCAAAAAACACACAATTGTCCCCAATACTAACGTTGTCTCCTATAAAACTGTTGGGATATATTTTTACATTATTTCCAATGGTAACATTTTTGCCGATATAACAAAAACTACCCAAATACAAATCAGAACCGTAGACAACTCCCTCCGAAATAACAGAAGGTTGTTCAATACCCGATTTCATCAATTTGACTTGATTATAGTATTCTAATAATTTTGAAAATGACTGATAGGCATCTTCAACCTTAATTAATGTTGTAGTGATCTCTTGTTCTGGAACAAAAGTAGCATTGACAATTGTAATAGTAGCCTGAGTAGTATATATGAAATGAAGGTATTTTGGATTGGCTAAAAACGTCAAAGAACCCGCTGTACCTTCTTCAATCTTAGATAATTTATAAACCTCTGCATTCGGATCCCCAACTACTTCTCCTTCTAAAATACCGGCTATTTGCGCTGCTGTAAATTTCATTTATTTTGGATATTTATTTCGTAAATCCTACGAAATGATGCTTATAAAACGACTCAAAACTATCAAATATACAACTTTGAGATTTTTATAGGTGCAAAAATATAAAAATTATATTAAACTGTTAAATTCCAAGCACTACTTTTGGAAAACAAACATAATATTTTGTTACTTCTTTGGATAGCGCTTTCAAGTACATTTGATCGGAAGCTTCAACGACGTCTTCAATACTATTGTCCTTTTTCAAAATATAAATGGGATCGCTTGATTTACTGTAGGCTTGATTTTTAAGTTTTCCTTTAAAAACAAAGTAATTGGCCTCTTTTTCGGATAAGGAAGTCAGGTTCATGAATTTGGTTCTAAAGGCTATTAATTCGGCTTTATCGGGTTTTTCTTCTGTAATTTGAATTTTCAACAAATCCCTATTTAAAATCATGCGACACAAATTTTGTAAAACATAATCATCGTGAAATTGCCAAGCTTTAATAGCCCCCATGATGTCATAATCATCCAAATAGGAAAAGTTTTTTAACGTTTCGGCATCAAAATCAGCCAAAGCAATTTTATGCATCATAAAAAACTGCAACGGCGCACTACAAGGCAATTGAATTCCGTTTTGAGACAATTCTTTCGCACGTTTTAATATTTTGGTCAATATCAATTCGGCTACCACACTCGTTTTGTGCAAATAAGCTTGCCAATACATTAATCGTCTGGCTACTAAAAATTTTTCAACCGAATAAATTCCTTTTTCTTCTATAACTAACACATCGTCTTTTACATGCATCATCTGAATCAAACGATCACTGTTGATATTTCCTTCTGCAACACCACTGTAAAAGCTATCCCGTTTCAAATAATCCATCCGATCCATATCCAACTGACTTGAAATCAATTGCAACATGAATTTTCGAGGATAAGCTCCTTTAAACACCTGAATCGCCAGTTCTAACTTTCCTTCAAACTCCCGGTTCAATTGTTCCATAAAAAGCAAAGACAATTCTTCGTGATGCACCGCGTCAACAATACTGTGTTCCATAGCGTGGCTAAAGGGACCATGACCTATGTCGTGTAACAAAATGGCAATATATAGTGCTTCTTCTTCAGCCGGTGAAATAACGACACCTTTAAATTGAAGTGTTTGCACTGCTTTTTGCATGATGTGCATGCAACCTAATGCATGATGAAAACGAGTATGATGGGCTCCAGGATAGACTAAATACGACATTCCCATTTGTGAAATTCGGCGTAGTCTTTGGAAATATGGATGCTGAATTAAATCATATATGAAAGCATTCGGTATAGTAATAAATCCATATATGGGATCGTTGAAAATTTTGAGTTTATTCGTTTGGCTCACAACTGTTAATTTAGAGTAACAAATGTAAGTAATTTTTCCCAACAGAATTGTTTAAAACTATTCCAATAATTTATACTAATTTTAGCATTAACGTCGTTTTATAAATAGTAAATTGCACACAAATACAAAAAAATGAGCCAAATTAAAATCCTTTGGGTTGACGATGAAATTGATCTACTTACCCCCCATATTCTATTTTTGGAGAAGAAAAATTATGCAGTAACCACCTGTAACAACGGACAAGATGCGATCGATTTATTTGATAACGAAAATTTTGATGTCGTTTTTTTAGACGAAAACATGCCGGGCTTAAGTGGGTTGGAAACCTTGGCTGAACTAAAAGAAAAAAAATCTTCAATCCCGGTAATTATGATTACCAAAAGTGAAGAAGAATACATTATGGAAGAAGCCATCGGCTCTAAAATTGCAGATTATTTGATCAAACCCGTCAATCCCAATCAGATTTTATTGAGTTTGAAAAAAAATTTAGACCACTCGCGTTTGGTTTCTGAAAAAACCACCTTGGATTATCAGAAAGAATTCCGAAAAATTGCAATGGATTTGGGCAGTGTTCGTACCTATGAAGACTGGGTCGAACTCTATAAAAAGTTGCTGTTTTGGGAGCTCCAACTTGAAAATATAGAAGACCAAAGTATGGTAGAAATATTAGAAAGTCAGAAAGCAGAAGCCAATGCGCAATTTGGTAAATTCATAGAACGCAATTACGAAGATTGGTTTACTGATAAATCAGACAAACCCCTATTATCCCATGAAATTTTTGGATCGTATGTAGCCCCAGAAATTCGAAAAAAAGACAAACCGATTCTTTTTATTGTCATCGACAATTTGCGATATGACCAATGGAAAGTTTTTGAAAGTTTAGTCAACAACCATTACAAGTTAGAAAAAGAAGTGAGCTATTTCTCGATATTGCCCACAGCTACGCAATATGCAAGAAATGCAATATTTTCGGGTTTGACCCCATTGGAAATGGAACAAAAATTGCCACAATATTGGAAAAATGATGTTGATGAAGGCGGAAAAAATCAATTTGAAGCCGAATTTTTAACCGAACAATTGAAACGCTTGGGATTGAACATAAAGCAGGAATACTATAAAATCACCAATTTTGCAGCCGGAAAAAAATTAGCCGATAATTTCAAATCCTTAAAAGGAAATGATCTAACAACCATTGTCTATAATTTTGTAGACATGCTATCGCATGCCAAAACCGAAATGGATGTGGTTAAGGAACTCGCGTCAAACGACAAAGCCTATCGTTCCTTAACGGTAAGTTGGTTTAAGAACTCGCCCCTATTGGAAATGATTCAACAAGCGCAACAACTTGGTTTCCGATTGATAGTAACCACCGACCATGGAACCATCAATTGCAAGAATCCATCCAAAGTAATTGGCGATAAAAACACCAGTTTGAATCTTCGGTATAAAACAGGACGAAGTTTAACCTACGAAGAAAAAGATGTATTCGCTGTTAAAGATCCAAAAAAAATAGGGCTTCCCGCTTTGAACATGAGCAGCTCGTATATTTTTGCAAAAAATGATTTATTTTTGGCATATGTAAACAATTTCAATCATTATGTGAGTTATTACCGTAACACTTATCAACACGGTGGTATTTCACTAGAAGAAATGGTTGTTCCTTTTTTAATTTTTGAGCCTCGTTAGATAAATAGTAGATTACGTATGACAATTCGATTTAGTTTAGAAGAAATTAATGCTGTGGCCAAACAAATTTTAGCCCTTCCCTCATTAAAGAAAGTAATTACATTTCACGCCCAAATGGGTGCAGGAAAAACAACACTCATTAAAGAAATTGTAAAAGAATTAGGAGTTCAAGACAATTCGAGTAGCCCCACTTTTTCACTGGTAAATGAATACAGAACCCACCGTGGAGAAATAGTGTACCACTTTGATTTATACCGTTTAAATTCTGAAGAAGAAGGCTACGATATGGGATTGGATGAGTATTTTTATTCCGATGATTGGTGTTTCATCGAATGGCCTGAAAAAACGCCAAATTTAATCCCAATTGATCATGCGCATATTTCTATCAAAGTTTTGGTCGATGGAACGAGAGAGTTGGTTTTAAAAAATTAGCTTGCCGCCAACTAATTTATTGTATAGCAGTTTTCTAATACAAAAATTATTAGTAATTTGCCCCTTTAAAATCAAATCTCATGGCAATTTATAGTCCTTTTTCAACAGCGCAATTACTTCCACAAGAAGAAAAATTAGAAGTAGCTCGACACAAAAGTGAATTATTTATTGGCATTCCTAAAGAAACCTCTTATCAAGAACGTCGGATCTGTTTGACTCCAGATGCTGTTTCATCTTTAGTTTCTCACGGACATCGCGTTATGATTGAAGCGGGATCTGGTGAAAGTTCAAGTTATTCCGACCAAGAATATAGTGAAGCTGGTGCTGAAATTACCCAAGACACCAAAAAAGTATTGGCGTGTCCTATGATTTTAAAAGTAGAGCCCCCTACGCTAGCAGAGATTGAAATCATGCATCCGCAAACCATCGTAATTTCCGCAATACAATTAAAAACTCAAAAGAAAGATTATTTTGAAGCATTGGCTGCTAAGCGCATTACCGCTTTAGCTTTTGAATTTATAAAAGACGAAGACGGTTCCTACCCAGCGGTAAAATCACTCTCCGAAATTGCTGGAACGGCATCGATCCTAATTGCTTCCGAATTGATGATTGGTGAAAATATTGGTAAAGGATTGTTATTTGGTAACATTACCGGAGTTCCACCTACAAAAGTGGTCATCATTGGTGCAGGTACCGTTGCTGAATATGCCGCAAGAACGGCAATAGGTCTTGGGGCAAATGTCGAAGTTTTTGATAATTCGATTACCAAATTACGCCGTTTACAAAATACATTAAATCAACGCATTTTCACATCGACTATACAAGACAAATCCTTACTTAAAGCATTGCGGCGTTGTGATGTAGCAATTGGCGCTATGAAAGGAAAAAATCGGGCACCAGTTGTCGTTACCGAAACCATGGTTGAACACATGAAAAAAGGTGCCGTAATTGTGGATGTAAGTATTGATACTGGGGGGTGTTTTGAAACTTCTGAAGTAACTACCCATGAAAAACCAACCTTTATTAAAAATGGTGTAATCCATTATTGTGTACCTAATATTCCGTCCCGCTATTCCAAAACAGCTTCCATGTCCATAAGTAATATTATTTCACCTTTCTTATTACAAATCGCTGAAGATGGCGGTATTGAAAGTGCGATTCGATGCAATAGAGGACTGAAACACGGTATTTATAGCTACCATGGTTTATTGACCAACAAAGCTATCGCAGATTGGTTTAATTTAGAACATAGAGACATCAATTTGATTGTTTTTTAATTTCGTTAATTCTCCAACCTCAAGTGTAATTATAAGTGTAATTTATACTAAATTTGCACAAAATTATTAGGTATGAAATTTCAGTTTCGTTTGGCGTATTATATTTTTGGATTGTTCCTAGGTGGTGTTTTTGTCATGTGGTTTTTAAAAGCAAAAGCAACCGATCGTGGTGTCGAATTTTGCTATCTACCCAATTGCCGCGTTTTGAAAGATTTGCGAAGTAAATCCTTAACCATTGATTCGCTTGCACAACAATCTTTGAATGAAAAATGGGTTACACTTGAAGATATTAGAAATAGTTTGACCTATGGTGATGTTGATTTTGGAAAAAGTAACGAACCGTACCGAAAAGGTAAAATTTATATTATCGAAGGTAAAACTTCTAAAAATGAAGAGATTACCATTACAATGGTCAATTATACAGAACGAGTACTGTTGGAAAAGATCGAAAAAAAGTAATTTTTTTAGCAAATCACTTGTAGAAATAAATTATCGGTGTATATTTGCACTCGCAATACAGCAATGTATCGCATGTATTGGGGCGATTAGCTCAGCTGGTTCAGAGCACCTCGTTTACACCGAGGGGGTCGGGGGTTCGAACCCCTCATCGCCCACAAAAAAAGCACTTCAATTGAAGTGCTTTTTTATTTTATATACCCATAAGATTTACAACTTTCTACGCGCTTTCTCTTTTTTTATCAACGTAAGCTCTCTGCTGGTTTGTCCGGCTACAGAAGTATTTTCTTCAGCTCTACGAATCAAATAAGGCATCACATCGCGTACTGGACCAAAAGGCAAGTATTTGGCAACATTGTAATGATTAGCCGCTAAATTAAAACTAATATTGTCGCTCATTCCTAACAATTGGCCAAAGAAAATGCGTTTGTCCTCTTTTGCAATTCCCTTTTCGTCAAGCATTTGCATCAATTTATAAGAACTTTCCTCGTTATGCGTTCCTGCAAAAATTGCCATTTGATTCAGGTGTTCAACCATATACAAAACAGCCGCATCGTAATTAATATCGGTAGCTTCTTTTGAAACACAAATTGGTGATTGCAATCCTTTTGCAGCAGCGCGATTGTTTTCTTTTTCCATATATGCTCCACGCACCAATTTCATTCCGATATGAAACCCTTCAATTTTAGCTTGTTCATGCAGTTGTTTCAAATAATCCAATCGGTCCCAACGGTACATTTGCAACGTATTGAAAACAATTGCTTTTTGTTGGTTGTATTTTCGCATCATATCGGTTACAATAGCATCTGCAGCATCTTGCATCCAACTTTCTTCCGCATCAATTAACAACAACACATCTTTCTCAAAAGCAGCTTTACAGGCTGTATCAAATCGATTAATAACGCGTTGCCATTCGTCTTGCTCAGCGGCAGTTAAAACAGCCTTCTCTCCTACTTTTTCGTATAAATCAATGCGACCGAAACCTGTAGGTTTAAACACGGCAAATGGAATTGCTTCGCGTTCTTTTGCAAATTCTATGGTTTTCAATGTCATCGCCAAAGCAGCGTCAAACTGTGTTTCCTCTTCTTTTCCTTCTACAGAATAATCCAAAACCGAAGACACACCCTTCGTAAATAATTTATCGACTACTTTTAAGCAGTCAATTTCATTCACACCCCCACAAAAATGATCAAAAACAGTAGCGCGAATCAAGCCTTCTACAGGCAAATGAGCTTTCAATGCAAAATGGGTAGCTGCAGTTCCTATTTTAACTAATGACCGATTCCCAATCATATTAAATAAAAAATAGGCTCTTTTTAGCTCAGTATCACTCTTTAAAGAAAAAGCAACTTGAGTATTGTCAAATAATTTGTTCATGATATTTTGATAAAAAGTAACACAAATATACATCGGATTTTACGAATTATAAATAAAAATTACCTTATTTTGCAATAAAATTCAAGCTTTCCTATGCAAACAATTTCAGGAACCAATTACGATGTTTTATTTGGAGCGTCAGGATATGAAACCTTAGCTGCAATACTCCTTCCCACACAATATTCAAAAATTTTTATTTTAGTTGATGAAAATACGTCTCAATATTGTTTGCCCTATTTTTTGAGCAATTTGGCAACCGAAATCGAAATTGAAATCATCGAATTAGAAGCTGGAGAACTACACAAAAATATTGCTACCTGTTTGGAAGTTTGGGGTGCTTTATCGGAATTAGGAGCTGATCGCAAGAGTATTCTACTCAATTTGGGCGGCGGTGTAATTTCTGATTTGGGTGGATTTGTGGCCTGCACTTTTAAAAGAGGTATTGATTTTATTACCATTCCTACTACTTTATTAGGTATGGTTGATGCTGCTATTGGCGGAAAAAATGGTGTCGATTTGGATCATTTAAAAAATCAAATTGGACGCATCAGCGAACCCAAAGCTGTAGTAATCGATACCCAATTTTTAACCACACTTCCTGCTCAAGAAATGCGATCAGGATTGGCAGAAATGTTAAAACATGGTTTGATTTTTGATGCGGCATATTGGAATAAATTTAAAAATCTAACGAATTTAAATACAGAACATTTGGATGATTTAATTCATCGGTCGATTCAAATAAAAAACGAAATTGTATTGCAAGATATAAACGAATTAAATGTTCGAAAAACATTGAACTTCGGACATACGTTGGGGCACGCAATTGAAAGTTATTTCCTGTCAGAAAATAGCAAAAAAACATTGCTTCATGGAGAAGCTGTAGCTGCTGGAATGATTTTAGAAAGCTACCTTTCGAAAGAACAAAATGGGCTTACTCAAGAAGAATATCAAGAAATAAAATACATCATCAACGAGACTTTTGAGCGGATTTCATTTTCAAACAAAGCCATTGAAACTATCATTGAATTCCTCCAATTTGATAAAAAAAATGCCTTTGGTGAGATCCAATTTGTACTGTTGGAAAAAATTGGACATGCAACCATCAATCAAAAGATTGATAAATCATTGATTTACAAAGCTTTTGAAGATTATCACAGCTAAATTATTTTTTAAAGTAACTTTTCATTTTTAGCTATTTTATTTTTTAACTTTGCCCTAATGAAAGAAAATAAAAACAATACGTTTCGCAAGCAATTAAGCAATAATAGAAGTGCTAACCGCTCTATTACTGCTCGTTTCACTTTTTCATTTCGTTGCGTAGATCTATTTCAATCTTCAAAAGCGTTTGGAGAAAATCTTTCCATTCGTTTTGCCAATCTTAGAGTTTGAAAATTATGAAGAAATTAGTTTCAATTTAATTCATAATTTTTTAAAACGAATAGCTCAAAATGAATACAAAATATTACGACTTAATCAATCAAACTTTTTATTTTCCACAAGAAGAGTTTACATTAAATAAAGACAACTTACAATTTCACGGTATCGACCTGATGAAATTAGTCGAACAATATGGTACGCCACTAAAATTCACCTATTTACCTAAGATTTCTCAAAACATCAATAAGGCTAAAATGTGGTTTAGAAACGCCATGGAAAAGCACGATTATGATGCCAAATACTACTATTGTTATTGTACCAAAAGTTCGCACTTTGAGTTTATCTTAAATGAAGCTTTGAAGAACAACATACACATTGAAACTTCTTCTGCTTTTGATATAAACATTGTAGAAAATTTGATGGAACAAGGCAAAATCAATAAAAACACTTTTATTGTGTGCAATGGTTTCAAGCGCGATCAATATGTAACCAACATTGCCCGAATAATCAATAACGGCCATAAAAATACCATTCCAGTAATCGATAATTTTGAGGAACTGGATTTGTTACAAGAACAAATTGAAGGAAAATTTAAAATTGGAATTCGTATTGCAGCTGAAGAAGAACCAAAATTTGAGTTCTATACGTCACGTTTAGGAATCGGATATAAAGATATTTTACCCTTTTATAGAAAGCAAATTGCTGAAAATAAGAAAGTGGAATTAAAAATGTTGCACTTTTTTATCAATGCTGGTATTCGTGATACTGCTTACTATTGGAACGAATTATTAAAATGTATGAAAGTGTACATTGCTTTGAAAAAAGAATGTCCTTCATTAGATAGTTTAAATATTGGTGGTGGTTTCCCGATTAAAAACTCATTGGCTTTTGATTACGATTACCAATATATGGTAGACGAAATTTTAAATCAGATCAAAATTGCCTGTGATGATGCTGAAGTAGCTGTGCCTCATATTTTCACCGAATTTGGCTCTTTCACTGTAGGAGAATCAGGTGGTGCTTTATACCAAGTTTTGTATCAAAAGAAACAAAACGACAGAGAAAATTGGAACATGATCGATTCTTCATTCATTACTACTTTACCCGACACTTGGGCAATCAACAAGCGTTTTGTAATGATGGCTGTCAACCGTTGGAACGACACCTATGAAAGAGTACTTTTAGGCGGATTAACGTGTGATGGTGACGATTATTACAATTCCGAACAACACATGAATGCGGTTTATTTACCAAAATACAACAAAGAAAAACCACTTTACATTGGTTTCTTTAACACAGGAGCTTACCAAGAAACGATTGGAGGATTTGGAGGTTTACACCATTGCATTTTACCCCAACCAAAACACATTTTAATCGATAAAGATAAGAATGGTATTATTGCGACAGAAGTTTTTTCAGAACAGCAAAAAGCAGAAGAAGTATTAGAAATATTAGGATACAATAAAAATAAAGAAAAATAAAAACCGAAATAATGAGCAAAGGACCAATTAGTCAGTTTATTGAAAAACATTACTTACATTTTAATTCTGCTGCGTTAGTAGATGCTGCAAAAGGATATGAAGAGCATTTATTAGACAATGGAAAAATGATGATTACACTAGCGGGTGCTATGAGTACGGCCGAGTTAGGAAAATCATTAGCCGAAATGATTCGTCAAGATAAAGTACACATTATTTCATGTACGGGTGCCAATTTGGAAGAAGACATCATGAATTTAGTGGCACACAATTCCTACAAAAGAGTTCCCAATTATAGAGACTTGAGTCCGCAAGAAGAATGGGATTTATTAGAAAATCATTACAATCGTGTAACAGATACCTGCATACCTGAAGAAGAAGCTTTTAGAAGATTGCAATCGCATTTGTTTGATATTTGGAACAATGCCGATTCAAAAAGTGAGCGTTATTTTCCGCATGAATTTATGTACCAAATGATCAATTCGGGCGTATTGAAACAATATTACGAAATTGATCCTGCCGATTCATGGATGGTAGCAGCTGCCGAAAAGAATTTACCAATTGTAGTTCCAGGATGGGAAGACAGTACGATGGGGAATATCTTTTCGTCGTATTGCATCAAAGGGGAATTCAAACCCACAACGATGAAAAGCGGAATTGAATACATGATGTGGTTGGCCGATTGGTATCCTAAAAACTGTGCCGGTAAAGGAATTGGATTTTTTCAAATTGGAGGAGGAATTGCGGGTGACTTCCCAATTTGCGTAGTTCCTATGTTGTATCAAGATATGGAAATGCACGATGTGCCTTTTTGGAGTTATTTTTGTCAAATTTCAGATTCCACAACAAGTTATGGATCTTATTCTGGAGCCGTTCCAAACGAAAAAATTACGTGGGGTAAATTAGATATTCATACGCCAAAATACATTGTAGAGTCTGACGCTACGATAGTTGCACCCTTAATGTTTGCTTATATTTTAGGCTGGTAAAAAAAAATAAAAAAAATATTTCAAATTACTTGAAAATATAAGTTAAGGATATTACATTTGACGAAAATACAAGATTAAAAACTACCCAATGAAAAGAGTTATTGTTGATTACGCAAAATTAACAAATGAAATCTTAACCCTACTAGTTGAGAAATTTCCAGATGGCTATGATGATTCGGATATCATTCGATTTAAAAACGCCAAAAATGAAACCGTTGAAGCTGTTGAAGTACGTACATCGGATACTATTTTTTTAGTTAAAGTAAGTACTAAGTTGTCTGATCGTATTGAAAATTATGATGAAGATGATATCATAACCGAAGAAGTGGTCGTAGATAAAATCGTTGGTCTTAAAGAGTTAGACATCGAAGATGAAGACGATACCGATGAAGAGGAAGGTACTAATGATGCTGAAGACATTGAAGACACAGAAGAAGAAGATTAACAATAAAAAAGGGAATTCGATTGAATTCCCTTTTTAGTTATAAATACAGTTCTATAATTATTTGCTTGTGGTGTAATTCGTGTCCTAAAATGCAATACCCAATTCCTCTAACAGACACACTTGCATTTGAAGCTGTTCCCAATTTTAATACATCGGATTCTGAAAACGAAGAAAACAAACTTATTGTTGCATCTCTTACGATTGCATATTCTTCTAATAAACTTTCATAGGTTCTTTCGTTTGCATTTGCCGCCAATACAAAATCGTTTTCATCAAAACCAGGTAAAGCTGTAGCATCATTTCTGCTTATGCGCAAAGCCCTGTATGCAAAAATTCGTTCAGCATCAATTAAATGCAAAAGCAAATCTTTTATCGTCCATTTACCCTCTTCGTATCTAAATTCTTGTTTAAAAACCGGAATTGAACCAAAGAAATGAAGCATTTCCGCTTTTTGATCCTTCAATCCCTTTACAATACTCTGTTCCGAAACCAATTTAATATAATTCATCTGGTAGGGAACATATTCGTTTTCATGCAGATTTTTCATCGTTCTATACGTATAAAAAAAGCCTCAATAAGAGGCTTTAACATATTAAAGTTCTTTAAAAATAGTATGCATCAATCGCTTTTTGTCGTTGATACTTTCCTCTAAAGAAATCATGGTTTCCGTTCTGTATACTCCTTCAATATCATCGATCATGAAGATTACTTCTTTAGCATGTTTTGTATCTTTAGCTCTAATCTTGCAAAAAATATTAAACTTACCTGTTGTTACATGTGCAACTGTTACATATGGAATTTGATTGATTCGCTCCAAAACAAATTTAGTTTGAGAGGTATTGTGCAAAAACACACCTACATACGCAATAAAGGAATAGCCTAATTTCTCATAGTCTAAGGTAAGAGAAGAGCCTTGAATAATTCCTGCATCTTCCATCTTCTTAACTCTAACATGTACGGTCCCAGCAGAAATTAACAATTTCTTAGCGATATCTGTGAAAGGAACTCTGGTGTTATCAATTAACATGTCTAAAATTTGATGATCTACTTCATCTAAACGAAACTTGCTCATAGCGCTTGTAATAAATGTTAAATTATTGACTTATTATCAATATCGAAACAAATTTATTAAATTATTTTTAATCCGTTGTTGAATTGTATAGAATTATTGAGATCAAACGTAGCTTCTTCTCCTAATATTGGATAGGGTTTCCCATTGGATGAAAAAAGCAATGATTCACAATCGTATTCAACATGTCCAAAATAATGGTCTAAATCAGAAATTTTAGAAATAACCGCTCGAAATTTTACTTTACCTGCAATTACCTCTTCACGATATTGAGCTGCAAAGTTAATTATTTTTTCAACATTATTATCAATAATTTTGATATTTCTATAGATAATATCGAAAAAACATTTATTATTTTGAGGAATTCTCAAATATTTAGTCAAATCGTTATCAACTACAACGTTTTCGTTTTGTCTCAAAAACGAAGCAACTAAAGCGATAAAAACAAACTTTCTACTTTCATCTCTGTTGTAATCATTTGGATAATGTCCGGCTTCAAATAGAATTGTAGGTGTTTGCTGGGTGGTAAAGTAATCGCCCGTACAATTGACATTATAAGCGTCGTCAAATCGTCCAATTTGATGGGGTAAATACGATTCTAATACTTCAACCATAGCAACAATAATTTCTACCGCTTTCATTCGGGTCGAATTGTATTGACAGGCGGCATCAAAAGCAGGTGCTAAAAAGGAAATAGTTGCCGGAGCAAAAAAACCTTCTGTACCAAAAATAGTGCGCTGATCATGAAGGTTATAACAATAATCAGGTTTAAACTGCTCGTAAGTGCGTTTCAGCAATTGCATTTCAGGTTGGGTTTCAGCAACCGCATCCCTATTTAAATCAATCCCATTTGCATTTTCTCGTGTATAAGCAAATGCGCCATCGGGATTCAACATCGGAATACACAATAAAGTATAGTTTGATTTTATTTGATGGGCTAGTTCCGTATCGGATGCTAAAAAATTAAAAAAATCAAAAAGACCTTTGGTTGTTGTTGGTTCATTACCGTGCATTTGCGACCAAATCAAAATCTTAGTTTTACCAGATCCAATTTTAAC
>JACCDI010091531.1_pt1 | contig 72284 bp, 71 predicted proteins | sample 7442791 | NCBI WGS metagenome assembly JACCDI01 (sample SAMN15323434, study PRJNA562643) | freshwater metagenome | isolation source: river surface water | place: USA:Blue River Watershed | collected 2017-08-15
AAGAAAGCAGCTGAAGAACAAGCTAAGAAAGCAGCTGAAGAACAAGCTAAGAAAGCAGCTGAAGAACAAGCTAAGAAAGCAGCTGAAGAACAAGCTAAGAAAGCAGCTGAAGAACATGCTAAGAAAGCAGCTGAGGAACAAGCTAAGAAAGCAGCTGAGGAACAAGCTAAGAAAACAGCTGAGGAACAAGCTAAGAAAACAGCTGAGGAACAAGCTAAGAAAGCAGCTGAGGAACATGCAAAGAAAGCTGCACAAAATGTTGGACTTAATATTAACGCATATAAAATGGCAAGACAACAAGCTTTAAGTTTAAAACAAGAAAATCACAATATTCAAATTAATTGTGAGACTGAAGCAAAATCTTTAACATCACATGTAACAAATACAGTTTTATTGAAAGTGTCCCAAATAAAAAAACAATATAATTCAAGTTATTTAAATAACATTGTTAGTCAACCAATAACAGACCAAGAATCTAATAAACAAACAGAAAATTTAGTATTTGGTGCTCATTATATCAACTATTTAAGAAACAAAAAATAATAAATTAAATAAAAAACTATTTTTTTATTTAATTTTTAGTTAGTTCTTTTCTTGTGTTCCAATAATTATCACCATAAGATATTAAAATTTCAGCATCTTTTTCGATTTGTTTTCCCGCAGTAATTTCAATGTGTTCATCTGTTATTTTCCATATGGCGTTTGGTGTATCTGAATGATTATACAAGGAAGCAAAACCAAATGCTACAACGGAATTAGTTTCATCTTTACTAAAAATATAATCCCTTATCAGGCCTGTAAAACTTGATGTTTTATCTTCTATATAAGGTGCTTTTTCAATTATTTCGTCTTTTTTAAAGACTTTATTTGCAAAAATTCCGCGCCCAAGTTTACCGCCAATTTTAGATTTTTTAAGATAAATATTTTTTGTGTTATTTAAAATAACATTATTACGTTCATCATACCAAGAAATTAAAGTTAAAAATACTACCCCAATAATTATAATTGAAAATATAATCAAATGTTTCATAATTATTTTAGAATAGAAATTATTAAGTTATCTAACCAAATTTATGAATTTGATTTATTTCTTTCCACATATTTTGATTCATTGAATCTCCTGACAAATGCAATTTAATTATTTTGTCAAAAAGTAATTTTTTAAAAAAATAAATTTGTTTGTATTTGTTTTTTTCTTGAAGTATTTCTATTGCTTTTTTTGTTTCAATAATATTTGTTAAATTTAAACTTTTGTCTGAATTTAAATCTTCATTAACTTTCTTTATTATTTGAGATTTTTCTTCTAAATTATATTTACATTGGGATTCAGCTTGAGATAAAGCAATTGCTATGGCTTGTTTTTTATTTTTAACGACTTTATTTGCTCGGTCTTTAAGTTTTTTATCAGCAAATTCGTGCATGGTTTGACTAATTTTTTTATTTGAACATGATTCATAAGATTGAGCACCACCTGATAATTTTACTAAGTTTGCTAAATTTTCTAAATTCATTGGATATTATATTCAAGTATAATTTATTTTTTTATATAAGTAAATATAATGGTTGAATACAAAAATTGGCTAAAGTCTGCACCAAGAAATTTAAATTCAGGACTAACAATAATTAAAAAAATTAAAAATCAAAATGACTATATTATTTTACTTGGAGGAAATTATATAGGTAACCAAAAAAAATATGAAATGTTAGGCGGCAGATTTGAACCATCTGATAAAACAGCATTACATACAGGCATAAGGGAATTTGTAGAAGAATTATTTAATATTAAGCTTGATATTAATAATTTGGACACATTAGTTGAGAATTTAGTTGTAAATGAACATTTAATTAACAACTTAACCCATAAATCTGAAACATCGATTAGTTACTTTGCAAATTTTAAAACATTAGAACTTATTTATAATTTTGTGTATTATGGAAAATATCAAATTATAAAACCACTTGACTTTTCAAAATTTATGGAAAAAAGGAATTTGTTCAGCAACCAATGTGTTAAATTTGCTGGTTTATGTGAAATAGACTTTATTAGTGTAGTTTATTTATCAAAAGTCCATATGCTACCTTTAAGAAAATTTACTTTTAATGGTTTACAAGCACTTAAAACAAAACTTAGTTTATAATATTGTCTATTAAAAAATATTGAAGAAAATTTGTTTACTCAAATAATAAAATACTATTTAATGGAATCCCAAAAAAATAATAACACAAATTTATACATAAACAGTTTTTCCAGCTGCATTGGTACATTAATTGCTGAAGTTACAACATTACCAGCATGTACATTAAAAACAATTTATCAAAACAATAAAAATTTAACAATACCTCAAACAATTGAATTAATATTAAAAACTCAAGGTATTAAGGGATTTTTCGCTGCTTCAAATCCTGCAATAATTACACAAGTTTTATCAACTTCAAGTAAATTTACATTTTATGAAAAAATTAAACAACATAGACAAACTTCTAATTCTAATGTGCTTGATAATTCTATTAATGGGATTATTTCAGGTCTTGGAGGTAGTTTGATTACACATCCATTTGATGTTTGGAAAAACTTTACTCAAAGAAATGAAAATTATTGGTATCATTTAAGAAACACGTCTGGTTCTCTAACCCATTTGGTAAAAACAGGGTTGTACCCTGGTTATACTGGTTCAATTGGAAAAAATATTGCTTTGTATTCAACATTGTTTCCACTAAATGATTTTTTCAAATCAAAATTTGATTCTGTTTTTATTTCTGCACCATTAACTACTTTAACAGTAAGTTTGATTGTTCAACCATTTGATTATTATAAAGTTGTTAAAATAGCAGGAAACAAACCTTCTCAACCATTTAGGGGATTTACCTTAATGCTTGCAAGAAATATACCTCATTTCACAATTACAATGTGCGTAACAGATTGGATTAGTAAGTACTTGATTTGTAAAAATATTTTTTAATATTTTTTTAAATACCTATAACATCTAAAAATTATCATTCAAATATAATATTTTTAACAATATATTGTTAAAAAAATTGAATTTTATATTTATTAGCCATTATCAAACATATTATAATGACTCAATTTATTAAACTATTTATGTATATTTCTACTTTACTTGTTGCTGCCAGCGCTACAGGCGTAACAAACGATTTTGCTAGTGCAGTTGAACAAATCAATTTAGACCGATTTAAGGACTGGGTTGTAAAACACGACATTTTAATTTCAGATGATAATCAATTTGAAAAAATGTTTAACAACTGGATTGATAACGATAAATATATTGAGTACATTAACTCTTTAAATAAAACTTATCGACTTGGGCATAATAAGTATTCTGGAATGAACCAACAAGAATTTAGAGAGTTAATGGGATTCAAATCAAATTTTGAAGAACTTAGACAATATCTAAGAGGTCCAAATAAAAACTATTCAACTGAACAAGTTGGAGCAGTTCCAAGTTCTGTCGATTGGAGAACTAAAGGTGCAGTAACTCCTGTAAAAGACCAAGGCCAATGTGGCTCATGCTGGTCCTTCTCAAATACTGGAGCACTTGAAGGAGCTTACTGGCTCAAGTATGGTAAGCTTATGAGTTTATCTGAACAAGAGCTTGTTGACTGTTCCAATCTTAAAAATGGTGGACCCAACATGGGTTGTAACGGTGGACAAATTAGCCAAACCATGGATTGGATTGGCAAAAACGGTGGGCTTTGTACTGAATCTGACTATCCTTACACCTCTGGTGTAACTAAAACTGGCGGTACTTGTAACTCAAAGTCTTGTACTGCTGTTTCTGGAACCAAGGTAGCATCTCACACTGATGTTGCACCAAATTCTGACTCTGCAATGATGAGTGCTCTTGCTCTCCAACCCGTAAGTGTTGGTATTGAAGCAGACCAACGTGCTTTCCAACTTTATTCATCTGGTGTATTTACTGATTCATGTGGCACCAATATTGACCATGCAGTACTTCTTGTAGGTTATGGTCACGATGATGCTTCTAATCTTGATTACTACATTCTTAAGAACTCATGGGGTACTTCATGGGGAGACCAAGGTTATATTTACTTAGGAAAAGGTACTGATCGCTCTGGCAAAACCTACAATGGAGGAAAGGGTCAATGTGGTGTTCTTATGATGGGTGCTTATCCTAACCTTTAAATTTGATTTATTAACTTGAATTTTATTTATTATAAAAAAATTGTGCGTTGGATGTGTAACAAGTACCAAATGGTTTTGCCGTTTTCAATACAGATTTTATATTAAATAAAAATTGAAATTATTATTTGGTATTAATTTACAATATAATATTTCAATGGCTGTAGTTGTAGATATTTTATATGATAATACTATAGAAAACTCGCAGATAAATGCAAATAAAATTAAACATCCATGTCCTAATTGTTATTTTTCATTGGAATTTGCAATTGGTTTTGCTATTGGTTTGTATTTGATTACTTTTGTGTTGGGATTTTTAATTGGAGATTTATATTTTGCAAATAGTCATTATAGTTGTCAGTTTTATCAAATACCAATTGGTTATAGTTTTAAATTTACAGACTGGCTTGAAGTTTCTGGATATTCAAGTTTTATATTGGTTTTTTTGTTTGCTAAATGGTTTTACATATTTATTCGTAATATTGAACCAGATAATTTTACAATTGGAATTGTAATAATATATAGTATTTTTTCTTTTGTATGGTTAATTATTGGTTGTATTGGGTATTGGTATTATATTAAGCCAACAAACTTATGTGAACAAATAGTAAACAAATATTTAGAAGTAAGGCTATGGTTTGGTTTGATCAGTATGATAATATTGGTTGTATATTGTTTTGCCAGTTGGATTTATTTTAAATGTACCAAGCTTGTATAAATTTATTATACCAATTAAAAAAAAATTGAAAATTAAAATGGTATATATCAATATTTAAAGTATTTAATGTCCTCTAATGGTACAACTTTAAATAATAATACTACTTTACCATCAGTCGCTGTTCCTCCTGGAACAGATATTGAAGCCCAAATTGTTACTACAGACCGGGCTAGAACTATTTTGTGTTGTCCATGTGAAGCTCAAACATGTTGTTTGGTTTCATGTGTAACTATAACTGTTTTAATGTTAATCGCACCATTTATTGTATGTGATTTATATTTTGCATATAATGATATTAGTTGTCAACACGACTCGAATCCAATCGGTTTTAATCTAAGTACTTGGCTTGCAGTTTCAGGATGGTCACTATTGGGATTCTTAGGTTTGTTTGGAATTCTTTTGATTTGTGTTGGTTGTAAGCCAAAGGGTGCCATACCAGTTGTTGTACTTCAATACACATACAGTTTATTTTCATTTGCTTGGTTAATTGTCGGTTCTGTAATGTTTTGGCGTTACCTTGACCCATCAGGTAATTGTGATTCCGATGTGTCAAACTACATGTGGGCACGACTAATTATTGGTCTTGTTAGTGTATTTTTCTCTTCACAGAATTCAAAAAAGAAAGACTAATGATTAAGAATAGTAAAAATTGAAATTATTTTAATAATATATTATTTAATTTAATTTCAATGCATCCTGTATATAGTTCCTCTGTTAATACCAACCACTTACCACAAACTAACCTCGCTTATGCTCAATCAAATCTTTATGAAACGTTAAAATCCAATCATTCTGTAACAGATATTGAACAGAATATTGTAAGTCATATTGATGATATTCATAAAAATTTAAACATTATACATGAAAATTTTGACAATATCAAACACAGTCTTTCAAGGTCACTTGAAACTATAGAACCAAACTCTCAAACCAAAAATAATAAATTAGAAACACCAAATAAAAATGACCAATTTAATAAAAAATTATTAGGTTGGATTTGTTTTGTTGGAGCTGTTGGATTTGTTCCATGGGTTGTTTGTGATTTTTATTTTGCAAAAAATCATTTAAGCTGCAATATAAATCCTTCTTCTTTATTATCAGACTATTTTACCATGACTGGTATAGTTGAGTTGGTATACATATTATTATTCCTTATGATTTATGGATTTGGAGGATTCACACGAAATTCATACAAGCAAACCCATGCTGTTGGATTTTTTTGTAATGTTATTAATTGTGTTTTTGGAATTAATGGAATTGATTTGTTTCTTAATAATCTTAAATCATTTGCCACATGTGGACAATTCATAACAAGATATTTTCTTGCCAGGTCAATTAAAAATATCGTTTATTTCTTCATTTTTTTTACAAGTTTTACTGAGCGACAATAAAAATAAAAAAATTGATTTTTTAATAATCAAATAACATATAATAATTCTTTTAATGTCAGATTGTAATTGTAAAAACGATAAATTTGATACTAGCGAATGGGCTCGTATTGAGTCCCAATGTGTTAAACAAAAACATTTGGGGCCATCTGAGTCATTAGAAGCACTTATTGCACAAGATGAACAAAATTTAGCTAATGCTGGTATAACATTTGACCAATTAGACAAGTTTTTTACCGCATTTAAATTACACTGGAAAAAGTACTCAAATCAAAAAACTGAGTTGGATGATGAATTACAGGCTAAAGTTTCTCATTTTTATTCATCAAGTAAATTTGAAAAATTAAACAAGATTGGCTGGTGTTGCTGGGGTAAAACACGTGCTAAATTTAATATGTTTGGCACAAATTATTTTGTTGAGAAATACACATGGGGAGGTGCAGAAACTTGTCCATTTCAATCAACTCAAAATAAAAAATATTATGGATATGATTATGGTTCACACGATTGGGTTATATTTAATTTGGATTCAAATGTACAAATGCATATTGGAGATCTGTTATTTCACCAAATTATTGCGCACAAGTTTTTTCAATCTGAATCTAGTCCTTATAGAGTTGTTCCTACTAAATTAGTTCAACTGTTTAATTTGAAACCAAATCAGGATTACACAATTCAAAAAGTACAGGTTAAATATGCGACTGATGTTCATTCAACTTCTGCTTTTTCAATGTTAGGATTGAAACGAGAGGATTTTACAATTCTGGCTGAAAATCCTTCTTGGAAAATAAGCAAAAATGATTCTGCATATTTACTTGATGTGTTTGTAGACAATATTACAGAGCCTATTGTTTTTGATAAAATAAATTTTGGTAGAAAATTTAAAGGGTTTCATGCTTTTCCTCTTGATGGTTGTATAACTGCCGATGAACTAGCTTAAACTCGCCACTTGGGTTTAACTGCAAGTGCGACTGGGCTTATAGGGATAGACGTTTTCTTTATTTTTACAGATTTAGTTTTTAATTTAGTATTGGTATTGGTTAGAGGTTTTTTCTTTGTTGCCTTTGGTTTTTTGCTTTTGGGTAATTTAATTTTATTTTCCACAATAAATTTATCAATAAATCCTTTTATTAACCGGTTGGGTATTTTGTTTTTTGTGTTAATCGGTAACTTAGTTATTGGGGATAAGGAGTTTTTGATATATTTAATAGATGATTTATCATAAGTATGCCCATCAGACAATATTACTGGGTCTGTCATTAGGTTCCAAGAAATAGGACACAAATATTCTTCGGGAATAGTAATGGAAGATGATTTTCTTAACATTGGTAATATTAAATATTTAAATTAACGAATAAGTTTCAATATTTTTCAAAGCATTTGTTGATGTATGTTAAACACATTGTTAATCCTAAATTACCACAAATGCCTTGATTTTATCCGGGTTTATGACAAGGGTAAATTCTGGTTTAGTATTAATGACCCAACCTAAATAACCTGCTAACTGGGTAATTTTTTCTGGAATTATTGGATAATGTAACAACATCAAACCCTTTAATTCAACAAGTAGTTGTGCAATTAGTGCAACCTTATCGTTTAATTTCACCGTGCTTTCCCATGGTTTTTTTACTGTAAGCTCTTTATTAGCGAAAGCACATTTACTTGTAATTAATTCCTTATATTGTACAATGTTATAATTTTCAACATGAGATTTCATTATAATTAAAAAATCATTAAAAGATTTTTCAATTGATTCCGCATAATCAGAAAAATATTTGTTTAGTTCCACACTAATAGGCTTGACAAGAGTAAATAACCGTTGAAATAAATTGCCAAAATCTTTTATTAATTGATTATTGTACATGTCTTTTAATCTTGTTTGGTTAAATTTAATATCTTCACCCCATGTTGTTTCCATTAATAAATAATATCTGATTGCTTCAATTGGATATTGTCCAAATAGTTCACCAGGTTCAATAACATTACCAACTGATTTAGACATTTTCATACCGTTTGCATCTGTAATAAACCCATGAACTAAAATATTTTTAGCTTGATACTTGTTTGAATATCCACACGATTGTAAAATTGCAGGATAAATAACCGCATGAAACCATAAAATATCCTTACCGATAATATGAATTGTTTGGTCAAAATTATCTCCAAGTATTTTGGATCCAGTTACATAATTTAACAGTGCATCAAACCAAACATAAACCACATGAGGTTTATCAGAATCTAATTGCGGAAATGGAATTCCCCAATCAAAACTCGTTCGGCTAATTGATAAGTCTTTTAGATTTTCAAGTCTGTCACCAATAGCAAATTTTCCTTGTGGAAAAACAAGTCCAGAGTTTAGTAACTGGGTTATGTTGTTTTTATATTTTTCCAAACGGAAAAAATAAGATTCCTCTGTTACTTTTTCATATGGTTTTCCAGTAACTGGATCAGCATAGTTTGTTTCTTTAGCTTCTATTTCTGATATAAAACATTCTTCTCTTACATTATAATAACCTGAATAATTATCCAGGTAAATATCACCAGATTTTGCAGACTGCCCAATTGAATCGGAAACAAGAGTTTTATGAACTGGGTCTGTTGTTCTAATCCAATGTGAAAAACCCACTTGTAATTTTTTATTAAGTTGAACAAACTTTTCAGAATTGGTATTACAAAGTTCGATTGGTTCTAATCCTACAGCTTGTGCAGTTGATTGAATTTTTTTACCATGTTCATCAGTTCCGGTAAGTAATTTTGCCTGATGAAAAAGTCCAAATGATTTTGTAATAAAATCAGCTAAAACAGATTCATATAAATGTCCCACATGAGGACTACCATTAGTATAAGATATAGCTGTTGTAATTAAAATATTTGACATTATAAAACAATTAAATATGAGTTTTTAAGTGTCTTGTTCATCAATTTTTTCCAAATTTTATTTCTAATATAAAAAAAAATCTGAAAATTTAATCCAATAATATAATATTCTTGATAATATATAATGAGGTCAAAATTTAGGAAATCAACTGGATTTGAAGAAAGATTTATCAAAGCAAATGGTTTAATTAAAAAATATCCAGACCGTGTACCAGTTATTTGTGAAAAAACTGAAGGAAAAGACAATCCGGATATAGATAAAAATAAATATCTTGTTCCAGTTTCTATTACTTTAGGACAATTTTTAATGATTGTTAGACAAAGAATTGCAATTAAACCAGATGAAGCTATATTTTTATTTGTAAATGATTGTATTGTACCATCTAATGAATTGATTGGAAATATATATCACAAATATAAAGATCCAGATAACTTTTTATACATTAGTTATTCAAAAGAAAATACATTTGGTGGATTTGAAAAAACGCTTAATGTATAAGTTTAATAAAATTATTTTAATTATTAGTATGAAAAAATAGTTTTAATTTTATTTTCTAATTAAAAATATATATAATTCAGCGATGAGTTGCAAAATTATGTCAAACAACAAAATAACAGATAATGAATTTTTAGAATTAATGATTAAACATCATAAAGTTGCAGTTAAAATGAGTCAATTAGTTATGATGACTTCTGCTGATGATTTTATTATTGATTTTGCTAGAAGAACAGTTTTTAATCAATCTAATGAAATTAACCTAATGCAAAAACTTTTAGTTAACATACCCAATTTACAAAATGAAAAATCATGTAATTGTGGTAATTCAGTTATATCTGCACAACTTGAAAAAGCTTATCCAAATATTTTTTCAAACCTTAAATGTAAAGAGGATCATTTTGAACATTTTACAAACATACCTGTTCAATTATCAGAAACAACAAAGTTCGAAACTATTGGAAATGCTGAAACTTCTAGTAAACAAGTGAATATGGATATGATTAGTACACATAAGGTATCTGACCAAGAATTTATTACTCATATGATGGAACATCATAAGTCTGGTATTGATTTAGCAAAACTAGCAATTAAATCAACAAAAGAACCAAAAATTTTAATGCTTGCTCAAACAATGATTTTAGACCAAGAAAAAGAAATTTTTATGTTAAAAAACTTAACCGGTTGTCTTAATAATGATTGGAGAAAAGCAAAAAATAATTTTTAATAAAATTGAAATAATATGAATTTAACCCAGAAATTTATATTATTAAATGTCAGAGCAAAGTAATTTAGATAGTAATACAACCGTGTTAGAACAAGTTGATGAAATTGTAGAACAAGTTGATGAAATTGTAGAACAAGTTGATGAAATTGTAGAACCAGTTGACCCAGTTGACCAAGTTCAAACTACAAATCATTTTGTGGAAACTGAAGAAACAGTTGTACAAAATGAACTAGTTCAAACTACCAATCAATATGTTGAACCTGACGAAACTGAAGAACATGTTCAATTACTAACTCAAACTAACTACCAAGATGATGAAATTGTTAAAAATGAAACTGATGATTGTGAAAATTATGTTCTAGATGTGAATGAAGTAGATTATTCCCAAGAACAAAATGTTTTACTTGACTATTCAAATTTGAATGAATCCGATATATCTAATGTAAAATTAAGATATATAATAAATTACAATCAAATTGTTAAAAAAATTTTAGCAATTCCAAATGAAGAATTAACTTGGAATAATTTGGTTCAACCATTTATAAATTTGGATAATGTTAATGTATCAAAAGCACTTTTGGACATGAAAGATTTTTATACAATAGAAGCAATCAGAGAAAAATGTAATGACGTTGCTACTGAATTTGAATCATGGTCCATTGAACAATCTATGAGAAAAGATATTTATGCCAAATATAAATATTATGCGAATAATTTTTATTATAGCGAATCAGAAAATTTAACTCAAGAACAAAAATCATATTTTGATGACTTGATGGTTGGATATAAAATTAATGGAATGGAATTATCAGATGATAAGTTTAACCGTCTAAAAGAAATTAAAAAAACAATAAGTGAATTATGTTCTCAATTTTCAATGAATTTAGGAAATGAAAACTTTACTGAATATATTAACCAAAGTCATCTATTGGGATTACCCGAAAAGTATATTAATGAAAGAATCCAACCTGGTGATAGAATTAAAATTACACTAAAATATCCTGATTATATTCCCATTATGGAATATTGTAAATATCGTGAGGTTAGAAAATATTTTTGTATGAGATTTAAATCAAGATGTATCGAAGAAAATACACCAATAATTAATAAAGTGTTTCAATTACGAAGTGAAATTGCTGAAATATTTGGATTTGAAAATTATTCAGACTATAAATTGCAACAATCAATGGCAGAAACTACAACTAACGTAAACAAATTTTTATTTGAACTACTTGAAAAAGTTAAACCATTATATCAGTTAGATATGGAACAATTGTCAAAGTTAGCATTAGCTGATGGAATTGAACAATTAGAAATTTATGATATTTCGTATTATTCTCGTATATTTGTTGAACAAACATGTGCATTTGACAAAGAAGAACTAAAAAAATATTTCCCTGTTAACAAAGTAATTACAGGTGCATTAGAAATTTATCAAACACTACTCGGGTATACATTTGAAAAAGTTAATGGAAAAGAAGGTACATTTTGGCATTCTGATGTTGAATTATATCAAGTAACAGACACTGCAACAAGTAAACTAATTGGATATTTTTATTTGGATTTATATCCTCGAGAAGGTAAATATTCACATGCTGCTTGTTTTCCATTTATAACCAAGTCAAGTGTTACTCTACCAGTTGCCACAATGGGTTGTAACTTTAATAAAGAAAATTTAAGTTTTGATGAAGTTGAAACATTTTTTCATGAGTTTGGACATGTAATGCATCATCTAAGTTCAGTTTCAACAATTTCTAATACAGCAGGATTTGCATGTGAACATGATTTTGTTGAAACTCCAAGTCAGATGTTTGAAGAATGGTGTTATGCAAAACAAACTTTACAAATGATGTCGGAAAATTTACCAGATGAAATGGTAGAAAAATTAAACTTGTCAAGAAAATTGTTACAAGGATATCATTATGCCAGACAATTAATGTTTGGAATTTTTGATATGAAAATGCATTCAAAATCCTATAATGAAAATTCATTAACTCCAGCTCAAGTATTTGCACAACTACAAAAAGATATTTTACAATTACCAGAATTAGCAAACACATCAGAACCTGCATCATTTGGACATTTATTTGGTGGTTATGATTCAGGATACTATGGATATGCATGGTCACTTGTTTATGCAAAGGACTTGTTTAGCGAGTTTAAAAGCCAAGGACTATTAAATACAGAACTTGGAAAAAAGCTTAGAAATGAAATTTTAGCACCTGGTTCAATTAGAAAGTCAATTGATTCTATGAAAATATTTTTAGACCGTGAACCAAATTCAAATGAATTTATTAATTCAATTGTTTAATTGTTTAATTTTTTAATGTAAAAAAATTGACAAATAAACAACTTATTTTAAATAGAAATACTTTTAATGAATAATATTGAATTATCTAGTTTAGTACAAAATTCTGCGGAATTTAAATTAATTGTATACAGTTTTGCTTCAAACATCTACGAATTGTCTAAAACCCATCACATTCATCTATTGGCAACAGCAATTGTTACAATGTTAGTGTTTGTTAGTATAGTTTATTTCTTAGATATGAAAAAGGCTAATAAGCAAAAAATGTCAGTAGAAAACAATGTTGAACAAGAAATGACTGTTAACAATACAAGTGAACAAGAAAAAACAGTTGAAAAAATTTCAGAACCAACTCAAACTACTCTTGTCTCATCTAATATCGAAGTAATCTGTGAAAAAATATCTGAACAAAGTAAAACTAATCAATTAGTATCAAATAACATTAAAACAATTTGTGAAGAAATTGCTGAATTAAAAAAAGAACTTGCAAGTATTAAAATTTTAAAGCCATCAAAAACAAATACAAAATCTAATGGTACATTTGAAGCAAATGAAGATTTAGAAAATTCAAACCATCAAAACTCCAATTCAGATAATGACAGTGATAGCGATACAAACAGTGAACCAGAAACAGTTTCAACTTTAAATTTAAACAAAACAAATATGGAAAAATTAATTAGCAGTATGACAATTTCAGAAATTGAAACACTTTTACAAATTTGTTCTAATCATGTTCTAATTCCAAATTGGTATACAAAGGAGGATTTTGAAGGCTTAATCAATGCTAGACTATCAACAAGAACATGGGAAAATATTTTAGATGGAGATGAAGACTATTCATCTCTAATAGATGAAACAAATGCAATGGCTGTTGGATGGTTTGAAAATAATGTTGCACCAAAATTAAATCAAGTTCCATTAAGCATGCAATCAATCGAGGATTCTGATTTAGAAGACTCAAGTGAGGTAGAAGATTCTGACAGCGAATCTGATGATGAGCCTGAAGAAAAATTACTTAATAATGATGACTCTGATGAAGAAAATGATCAAGAATCCGAAAAATTTGACGAAGAAGTTTTACCAATACCTACTAATAACATGTTTATTACAAAACAACTCGAAAAACTTAAGTATACCCAACTTAAAAAAATAGCAGGACTAACTAATAATAAATTAACAAAAAGTGAATTGATAAATCAAATTGCAAAAGATTATAAAAAAGTATCAATTTTAAAAGCACTAAAATTTGTAAGTTAATTTTTATAACTTAAATAGTTTTATTTAAGAATAAAAATCTATTATAGTTTAATTTAATGGATAATTTTTCAAGAATGTTTAATAAATCTTTTAATGACTTAAGTTTTATTCAAAATATTTCAAATACAAAAGATAAGTTTGTATTTGTATTTGATTTTGATATGACATTAACTTCAAAGTCATCAGATGGTATTGCAAAAAAATTTTCAAGTTATATTGAACTTTTTGAATCAGAAAATAAACTTGGAAAATTAAAATATTACTTAGAAAAAATTTTTAATTCAGGTAATATTATTTATATTAATACACGAGCATTGTGTTCCCATGTGGCTCATATATTAAAAAATGTTAATATAGAAGTAGGAGACACAAAGTTAATTAAAGGTATTAAAGGGTCAAATAAAGTAGAACAAATAACAAACCCATTTAATTCCTCGGAATTAGCTCAATATAATTTAACCGATGTAACAGACGAGTCAGTGTTATGGGGAGTTAAAAAAGTTATTTATTTAAATCAAATAAAAGATGAGGAAAATGTTTCCATATCAAATGTGTTTTTTTTTGACGATTCTGTAATAAATATTAATACAGCAAAAGTTAATGGGTACAATAATAGTTTTTTAATTGGGTCTAATGATTCTGGATTATATGGACTTGATTTTTTATTAATCAAGTTAAATCAAATTCTTGATATTTTAAAAATATAATTAGTTAAATTATATTTTAAATATATATCATTGTTTTAGGGTTAAAATTATCTAATTTGGAAAAATCTAAAGTAACGCTTGTGTTGGCAAAATTATAGGTCCATTTGTTGTCTAACCCAGCTCTTAAAACATAAAATCGACATCCTAGATTTTTATTATCTTTAGCATAATTTATTTTATTTTTAATTTTATCAAATGCAAAAGTTCTAATGTTTTCAGGCAATGTGCTTAAATTATCAATCATTAAATGACCCATATCGTTATAAAATTGAATTGTATATGACATTAATTATATAAAATAATAAATCTTTATATACTGTCCACAAACAAGTCTAATTCAATTGATTAAAAAGTTTAAATATATTATAATTATAATTAATGAATTATAAAATTAAAAAAGTTGATTTTGAAATAAGTAATTTTACTGTAGCATCAACTAATATTATTGGTACAAACTTAATTGTAATTACTGATAAGTCATATATTAAATATAAAATTATTAACTATATCGGTAAAGGAACAGTAGGCCAGGTTTATTTACTTGAATCGTACCATGATTCAAGCGTTTGTGTTATAAAAATTTCAAATTCCCAATGCACAGACGATTTAATTGATGAAGTAAAATTAACACAATCATACTTTAGTAAAAATAATATTATTCATCCATCCTTCCCAATATATTGCGGTTTTTTTAAAAACTTAAAAGCTTTTGGAATTATTTACCCATATTTTGGTTTTTATAATTTGGAAAAAATAAAATATATTGACTATAAAATTGATTTTAAAAATAACAAAGAAATTATTAAACAAATAATTACTCAAATGAGCCTATTTAAAAATATTATTCATTGTGACTTAAAACCATCAAATGTTGTTATTGAAGTTGTAAATAATATAATAAAAGCAACTGTTATTGATTTTGGGTTAGTAAAAGAAATAACAGAACCCGAAAATTTAATATCAACAAGTTATATTACATCCCCTGAAAGTTTATTAACTTTAACAAATTTTTCAGAATGTACAGTAACATCTGACCCTGTTAAGTTCGATAAACATGATTATTTTGGATTATTTTGCATTGTAATTAATTTGTTTATTAAAAAATCATTTTGGACACTAATTGTTAACTATTTAACTGATATAAATTTTAATAATGATTTTTTGCATAAACAAAGTGCATCAACAGTTTTTGTTTACATGTGGTTTAAATTTTCTTACAAAGAAAAATCTCATATTGCTAATAAAAGTTTATTAAATGTTATTACCAAAATAGAAACTATGTATCCTAATATTTCTGAAAAAAAATTTGTTAATTATGATGACTTTTTTGATAAATATGTCAACTCATTTATTGATTCAGAAACAATTGATAAATTAAAATTATCAGATTTAAAAGATTTTACCAAGCAAATTATAAAATTTGAATATTTGTTAAGGCCAAGTTTAAAGGACTTATTATCCCATAAATTTTTTTTATAAAATATTTAAAATCTATAATCTTTATCAACTTTACTTGCCCATTCAAAACGTTTAATTAGAACCTTAGTAAATAATTTTTCAGGGGGAATTTCGAATTTTTTAATGAATGAAAAAATTATTCTGGGATCAATGTAATTATTTTTAGATGTACCAAGAGAAACATTTTTCATTTTAAGTTTTGTTTCTTTTTTGAGTTTTAATGTTTTTATTTTTATTTCAAGTTTAGCTGCTTTAGCATTATCTTTTTTTTCTTGATATTTTTTCTTTTTTTGTTTTAATTCTTTTAATCTATTGTCAATTTTATCTAACATGTTATCAATTGAACTGTTTGATGCTTTTTGGTGATTGCATAAGAGAGCAACTGCGGTATTTGCTTGATTAAACATTGCAATTAAATAATTTAGTCTTTCATTTGGATCAATTTCTGAAACTTTTTCTTCCTTAATTTTATCTAATTCTTTTTGAAACAATAAACTTGCATTATATGTACGCCAAACTTTTGCTGTTAAACCTTTCATGATTGAACTTAAATATTCATTTAATGTACCTGAAGTTACTAAATCAAAAAGTTCGTCTTTTTTATTTTTGTTGTTCATAAATTCTCCAAGATTTTTATAAACTTGTGCATGAACTGCAACCTTTCTACAATAACGTACTGAGTCTTTACCTAAAAAATCTAATTTAATTACATTGTCTTCTTGTAATGTTATGTGCTCAACACGTAAAGAAGTAACTCCAACAGTATCTGCTTCTTCTTTAGTATCTTTAGAACCACCAACTCTTAAAGCAAGATTGTCTATAAAATATAAACAAGTTGCTAATTGTCTGTTCTTAGGATTATCATCAGTAAGTTGTTTTTCATAATCTTCTCTTATTGTATTTGCTTTTCTTTTAAGTTGGCGTGCTAAATCAAACTTTGATTCATCTGATTTAGATTTAAAAAAAGAGTCTAAACTAGTAAATACATATTTATTTTTTCCAGTAATTTCTTCTTTCCAGGATGCGAGCCAAATAACTGATTGGTCGTGAATAACTTCACCCCATTTGTGACCAGGTATATTCGGTTCAGGAATTGGGGCATCTTTTGATAAATTTATTGTAACATCTTCGGGCATAATTCTTTTTTTGATTTTACCGATTTTAGGATGCGTCCCTCTACCTAAAAAAATACCAGGTGGTTCAATTTTAAAATTCCCAACTTGTTGTTGAACACCGTCAATAATGCAAAATTTATAAGGTTCATCAATTTCATCTTGTTTCTTTTTAATAGCTTCCTTTTCTTCTTTGGATAAATTTGCCTTTTTATCTTTTTCCATTAGCAAATAATTTTTAATAGGAGTAAAATCAATTTGTTCCAAAGTCTGTACACCTAAATTATCAGGTAAAGTTGGTTTTAGCTCTTTCCAAAAATTTTTTTTAAAAGTATTTGATTCAACATATGGGGTATCAATAAATCTGGCATACATTGTGGAATATTCTTCAGCAAGTTCAGGTAATACCACTTCACGACCATTAATAATAACTGGTACTTTATGTGGTTCATAAGCAGGTGGAAACATTGGACCGTTATGTTGTAGTACAGTCCATTGTGGTTTCCCTCCACCAAGCATAGAATTAGTTTTCCAATGTATGGAACTACAACATTCGTGACCTATTTTACATATTCCGATGCATTTTTTAATTGAATTTGTTTTCATATTATTATATTATATTATATTTTTTTTCATATGAATAAGAAAATATTATTTATAAATTAATTAGTCCATTTGTTGGATTATTCCGATTTACTCCTCATCAGGAGCAAATGTAACACCACAAGACATTGCTGGCACAAGATTTGTGTTATGGTAGGGTACACTTGAAACACGGCTAGTATATTGGTTGGTTACTGCACTGTAAAGTTGAGGGGGTTCAGAATATTGCGCATGTAGTTCTTGTTCATTAAACATGACATTCTTTCTCACCTTCTTGTTTACACTTGAAAATGACTTTGATGCGTGAGTCACAAGGACCTGGTAAATCTGTTGACGAAGAGTGCACCCATACTCGATAATCATTTGAGAAGAGTCAGAATCAGAGTCAATTGTTTCGAATACAGTTAGCGGTGAGTTGTAAATGTAAGAAACAACTTGGGTTGAATAAGCCTCAACAAATTTGTTCATTGCAGTAACATCCTTATTAGTGTTAAGAAGTTCAAGAAAGCCGAAACCATCGAACAGAATAGTAAAGTTCTCTGCTTCAAGACCTGGAAGAGTTTCAGAAGTGTATGGAACAATGGGGAATTCTGATTCGGTAAATTCCTCAGTAATCCTAATGTCCTCTGGCTTTGAATGCTTGAGAACAATGAAGAACTTGACGGCACTGTTCTTGTTCTCCGAGTTGATTTGAATGCGTCCTCCGCGTCGAATCTGGCACTCAATACTTGGTGTGTCCTTTAGGTTACGGAATCGCGCGACTGCAATTTCAACACCAGAGCCAAAGTTTAGCATACCCTGGAAACTAGGACGAGAACCAGCAACGCTCTTACCTGCAATGAATTCAGTAAAATGTGCAATGAGCGAAGATGTGTGGGAAGTATGAACAGCCTTGAAAATCTTGTTCAGGTCAATACCTAGTTCATTTAGTTCAGTGTAAATTTGTTCAGAAATAAATAGGATAACTTCGCTCATTGTACCCTTCTCGCCAAGAGCCTCGAAATCCTTTTCAGCAAGATGCTTCTTGGATGACTTCATTACACACCTCTCAAAGCCACTGTAAGAAGAAATTACAAGATATGTTTGACCAACAAGTCCCTTAGGCATTTCAATATTAGAAAACAGAGCCTTGTTCTCAGAGGTAATACGAACATTTCCCGAAGAATTATCATGACGAGATGATTCCCACTTATTACACATATGTCCACATTGGTCATAAAGCTTGATAGCAAATGAGCGAACGGGACTAGAGTTCATGAGTAACTTGAATGTTGCATCATCACCCTTTTGAAGGATAATATTTGATTCAACTGACTCTGCCTGATGGGGAATATCAATAGCTCCAGGGGCAGGAGTTGAAATGCGAAGTTCACCAACTACAAGCGAGTTGTTAACTCCAGTAACAGTAATATTATTAAAAGTAATCTTTGAGTTAGCCATTAACCTTAATTATTATCTATTTATAACAATTAAAATTTCAATTTTTTTTAAAAAAGCCAAATATGATTAATTTATATTAATCAAGTCAGCATTATTAAGTACTTAAAGACAAGTCAATATGTTATTTTATATGGACACTTTAACTTTTGAAAAAATAATTAAAGAAACTCGAATAAATAAAAATTTTCCACAAAAATACCTTCAAGAATTATATAATTATAATATGGAATTTAATTTACCTGTTAAATCACAAGTACCATTAACTTCAATCAAATGTTTTTACCCATTACCAACTAGATTACTTTTAACTGAGGCTTATACAGAAACAAATAAAATTATAAAAAATAAAAATGAATATGAATTTCACGGAGCTTCTGGTAACAGAATTATTTTTTCTGATAAAAAGCTTCCTTTTGTTAATGAAAAATTAAAATATCCAGTTCCATTTAGTTTTCCAGTTCCATCAGATACAGATGTTGAAATTTTAACATCGAATGTCTACTATTATGAAGTTAAACTTTTAGAAAAACAAAACATGACACCATGGATTGGAGAATGTGTATCAATTGGTTTTGGTCACAAAAACACTAATTTTCATACTCATGTTGGTTGGACTTCAGATTCAATTGGATTTCATTCAGATGATGGAACAATTAGATTTAATGAGTCAACAAAAGTTTCTAAAGTTTATTCTGATGTTTGGAAACCAGGAGATGTTGGTGGTGCTGGAATAATTTATGTTGGGAAAAATGAAATCAAACCATTTTTTACATTTAATGGTAAATTAGTATATATGAGTGGAAAAACAATTAATATGAAATTTCCTTATTTTCCAATGATTGGTTACGATCATTCACACTCAATTGAGATGAACTTTTCATCAAAGCCATTTGTATATGATATTAAAAAATTAATTTTAAAAAATTCAGATAATGTTATTTCATCGGAAAATACTTTTATTACAGATTATGATATTGGATATATATTAAACGAACCACCAGTATTTGACAAGCAATTTAAAAAATCACAAGGCAGTCTAATAAGCCTATTATTATCTGAACAATCAGGTGGTATAAATTTACCAAACGAAAGTCCTATTACAAATTTATATGTTCCAGGATTATTTGGAAACATAAATGGAAATTTAATTTTAAACCCATCCCAAATGCAAAATACATCTGGAACAAATAATTCCCAACCAATTCAGTTTTTAAATTTTGGACCAGTTGGTGAAATTTTGCCCCCAAATAATTTACAATGGGCAAATTTAAATGGAACTGTTATTTTGCCAAATCAACATTTACCTGTTGCACCAATTCCATCTATTAATTCCGTAAATATAGAACAAAATAATTTAACTGAAAATTTAAACCAATTACAAATTGAAACTATTAATTTTAATAATCAACAAGTTAATTCAAACGGCTTAGTTAACTTCTTAAGTTTAAACACTAGTAATATTCCATTTGAATTTGCAAATTTAAATAATTCAAATATAAATAGCTTAATTGTTGAGGGTCAAAATTTATTTAATTTTGTTAATATTAACTCCTCACCAATTAATTCTATAGATTCATTAACAAGTTCAATACAGATTAATGAAAATATTTTAAATAATCAAGTCTCAAATAATGTTTTTTCAAATGTTAACAATACTCAAACTTAATTAGTTGAATAAAAACCTGCAAGGGCCATTAAATTTAAATGTTTTAAATGCATAAAAATTTTACTATCTGTTAGTTCTAAATAATATTCCGTGTCACAGTTCTTAAGAGTTTCGATAACAATTGCATTCATAAATTTTGTGTCATCTAAACATCTTTGTGATAAGGTTTGACTTGATTTTGTTGAAGGTAAAATTAAATTTGTTGTTGATTTATCATAGTCTTTAATTATGCTAAATATTAATATATTTTCTTCTTTAGCATCATTATTATCCATTAGAATTTGAAAAATTTCATAAGACATTGCTTCTATTTTTTCTAATTCATCTTTTGAACTGATTTTTGAAATTAATATTAATAATGGGCTAAATCTTTTTGGTTTATAAAAAAACAATTTCATATTATATAAGAAAAGAAATTAAGATAAAATATTTTTCGTTATTAAAAGAAATTTGCGTTTTTAATTTTCAAATTGTTTTCAATTTCCAGTTAAATCATGAGTTCTATTTATAAACCCAACACTACAACCATTATCAAAATGAATTTGTTTCTTTTTAAAATCAATTGAAATGCCTAAATTGTACATCATGTCAATACCCAAAATTGCAGGTAAATCATTATTAGAACATACAGAAAATGAACAAGGATACACACCACATTCTAAAACTACTTCAACATAATGAATACGTCCGAGAGTTTTTGCTTCTCCAACACCTTTCATAACTCCTGAATAATGCGTATCAAGGATACTTTCCAACCCACAAGCTTGAATTATGTTAGCAGGTATTACCGACATTTCGGCTCCAGTATCAAGAAGAAAATTTATTTCTTGGCCATTAATGTGCCCTTTTAAAAATATTGCCTCAGTTCTAATAAATGTATGAGGAATTTCATTATAGGCCTTTTTAAAATTTTCTTCAACTAAGTTAATTAGTTTTTTTTCTTTTGGTTTAGTGTCGGTGGGATTATATGCAAATATATTATCACAAGAAGGACAATAAATATAATTTTCAGCACTGTCGGAAATAATTTCCTGAGATATTAAGAATTTGCATCTGGTGCAATTGATTGAAATCTGTTCTGACGTCATTAAATTTAAATTATTTAAAATAAAATATAATTATATCAATTTTTTATAAATTAAAAACTGATTGCAAAAAGATATGCTATATTACTTCTTCTTACCTCCAAGTTTGGTTACCTTGATAGCCTTTGGTACAGCAGACACGCTTTCAATTCCGTGGTCCCATGATTCCTTGGGCTTAGCTTGCTCCTCAACAGGAGGTGCCAACTTTTTAGCCTCTTCTTCGGCACGATAATTTGCAAGCTGTTGGGCAAATGGAATCATTCCAAGTTCAGTGTAGTGAATCATGCGTTGAGTTCCAGTTACTTCGGCAATTTCATTATTAATCAGAGCGATTTTATTACGAAGTTCCTGTTTAGGGTCAATTTGTTTTCCCTTTGATTTCTTTTTCCCTGCACCGCTAGACCATCCATCATCCACAGAAGCTTCCTCTTCAATCATTTTAGTTAATTGCGTTGTCAACTCAATTTTCTTAAGTTGAAGTTCAGCTTCTTTAGCTTCAATTGATTCTTTGGTTGGGCATGTGCAAGTACCTGTTAGGAAATCACTTTCGCAAATATGTTCGTCATCATAATGAACACCTTCCTTGCAATTTACTCCAGTAGCTAGACACAAGTCCCAAACTGTGATTTGGTGTTTTCTTGCGATATTTGCTTCCATTGCTTTGTGAGTACTACAATATCTGGTTAAACGTTCAAATGCCCATGCGGTATCTTCGAGTGAACCATCAAGATAAAAACTAGGAACATCATCAGAATATCTGTAGCCACTTGAATGAAGTGTAGGAGCATTGCCAGCAGAGCGCTTGAATGGAATTTCCTTTGCAATTTTACGGTAGTAACAGGCAAACTCTCTCCATAATTGAATAACTTCAATAAAATTCTTTGTAGCTACATCAGCGATTTTACGCTTGTGCTCCTCAAGGATTACCTTAGGAGCATCAGTTTGTAGACTAGACACAATTTCATTGTACAATTGAACCCAATTATACTTGGCTTTGTCGAGTCTATTATAGCTACTAATGTGCTTAAGCGGCTTCAAGTCTTTGGCACAATGAGCACCGCGACAGCTTCCGGCTTCATATTGGCATTGTCTTAGACGGCAACCATTTGTCTCTTTAAATGGACTATAGCCTAACACATTTGTAATGTGTTGCCAATAAGTGTCTCGACACCACAAATTCTGTGTCGATTCACTGGTAAGGGTATTCTTATTATTATAAGCTTTAGTAGTAGATGCCATTACCTTTAATAGGCCATAGTTAATAATGTTTAATTTTCAATTTTTTTAATTTACATTTGATTTATTATAATACTTTATTAAAACCTATGATTTTATGGCTTTTAATTTTGCTAGTATCATAAGGTTTGTGCTTAAATTTATTATTCCAAGAATATGTGGCAAAAATAAAATAATAATCACAAAAACAGTAAATAACACTAATTTATCTTTAAAATAATTATATATGTACTTTAAAATATCTTCTGCAAGATTAGCTATTTTATTGGCTAGATTTAAAGTAGTTTTTTCAACCAAATCTATTTTTTTGCCCATATCATTAACAGCATTTGTTAAATCCTTTATAACGTCATTACCAGTACTCGATATGTCTTTTCCTACATTTTTACCAGCATTCGATATATCTTTTATAAAACTCATATATAGCTTGTTATAGAAATTATTACCAAAATTTAAAATTTTAAATTAAAAGTTATTGTAACAGACTTAAAGATTTCTATACTATAAATAATTAATGGCAACCGAAAAAATAAAACAATTTAATGAAATATTAAGTTCTTTTTTAATTCAAGTATCACCTTTAGTAGGAAGTACTTATAATCAACAATTTGAAACAATTGTAAAATATAATTCTTTATTACCAATTGAACAATTTTTAGTTCATGCTCTTCCCGTTAGAGAAAAAATATTATCAAGAGATGAATCATATTTTAATGATAACACAAATCACCTAGAAAAAATTGGTGATAACAGTTATGTTTTAAATGAAATATTACGTTTGCAAAATATTTACGGTCAACTTGATGAAACATCACGTTCAAATGTTTGGGACATTTTTCAAGCTATGTTAATTCTTGGAGAAGAATATGTTTCAATTAAATATGCTAATAAAAATATTCATCAAGTAAAATAGTTTGATTGATTTCTAATTTTAATAAATTATAAATAAATTAAACAGTTAAAAATTACATTAAACATCCAATAGTAGTTTTATTAATAAGTCTTGTAACTTTTCCTCCGGCTTTTTCCCTTTGAACTAATGGTTCTGGTAAAAATATTAAACCTTCATCCCATCCAGGAAATTCAGATAAGTCCTTAATTATTTCCTGAGTTCCATAATATGGATGTGCCACTACAGGGTCTGTAAAATTATGACCAAGTGAAACAACCGGGCAGTTATTAATAAACAGAACATGTCCAGATTCCAAAACAATATTGTAAATATAGTTAATATGAACGGGTGTTTCCTCAGCAACATTAATTGGAAAGACCCATTGGTCGTTTACAATAATTGGATGCCAAGGAGTAATTAACATATCAGATATTTTACACATGGGAAGAATTCCGTTAGGAACTGCAGACTTGATAATGCATCTAATTTTTGTAGAACTAATTTTTCCATTGAAAATAGTTTTAACCTCATGGCCTTTTTTAAGTGATTTTACTGGTAAATAATAATCACCAATGTCTTCACTATGCATTGAAACATAACCATCTGCATCAAAACATCCACCACTTCTATCATAGTAAGAGGTCATATTTGTGGGTGCAGAAACATTTCTAGATGAACTTGAGTAAAGTGAATAAGACGACATAGTTGGTTTTGGAGCAGGTAACATACAAAATGCATCATCGGCTACAGTTCTAATTTGGTTAAAAAGATTACCTGCAAATAGTTGAACACCAGGATCTTTAAAATTATTACACTGTTGGTAGTAATATGCATTAGAAATTGACCTAACAAAATGTTTACCCCATTTTCCAAACCAATCAGCACGACTAAAAGCCTTACTAATCTGACCACCAATGTTAGCTTCTGAAGATTCATAATCTTGTATAAATGCTTTAATTTTATTAGAATCAGATTCTCCCATAAACACATCATCAAGCAATCTTGAAACTTCCTCATATAAATTAGCAATTACTTTTTCAGCATCTGCAATATTATTTGATGTTTCAGTTGAACAAACAACCTGATTTAGAGTTTCCATTAATTTATATCTAATCATAGTTGGTAAACAACTAGAATCTAATGTATACTTGTCTGGTTCAATTAAAACTTTTTGAGAACTAATTACTTTGTTTTCAACAACCAAATCAATAGTTACTTCAGTTGGTTTGACAAGCCCGGTAATTTTATAAATTAGTTCTCTGGGTTGATCGTATAAAATTGAACCAACAGTTATATCTTTTGTTATAACATAAACATCCGGATTAGCGGATGTAAAGTTCAACTTACAATTACTCAGACAAGTTGCAAGTACATTAGACAGGTAATTTACAAAAATTGTTCCAACCATTGAACTATCTGGAATATAACCATATGAACCAGAACCACATTGTGAAATATCAACAAGTAATTTTGAATCTAATGAATATCCATATGCAAATGTATTAATAGTGAATGATTGGTTCATTTTTCTTGATTCAATTGCAGATTTAAGTGTTGGAACAATTCCTCTGGGAGGATTTTGATTTGGTTCTCCATCTGTTAATAGCACAACACTAATGTTAACATCGGGGTCGACAACTTTTTCTACATTTAAGAGTGCAACACGTAATCCATCCCATATATTTGTCATTCCTTCTGTCTTAATATTTTCTAAAACTTGAATTGCTCGGGATTTACCAAATTCATTTGTTTTTGTAATGTCAAGAACAACTTTAGCATCATCACTAAATGTTATCAAACAAATAGAATCTTGTTCATTTAAAACTTCAATTACTGTTCGAACAGAATGTTTAACTAGGTCAAGCCTTGAAAACCCATCTGATTCACCTGTTTGTTGATTTGGTGTTGAAGCTTCGGTGTTCATTGAACCTGACACATCAATTACAAAAATAAAAACAGAAGGTTTTCTTTTTGATTCTTCTGTTGTTTTAATTTTAACATATAAACTTGTGTTATCAATTAGTTTAGATTGAATAGCTAAACTTCTTTTTATATCTCTAACTAGTTCAGAAGGTTTTTGTTTAACTGAATTTGTCAAAGTTGGATTTTGTGCTAGAAAAGATTGGATTGTGTCACGAAGGGCAATATTTGGAATCAAGTCTTTGGAACTCATTATTTGTTTAGTAATGGGCGATATATTAGATGTTGCTAACCATTGTTGAATAGCATGTCTTTCATACGTGTGACCGTCAGGCCCTATTACAGGGTCCAACATAATTGTGTATGTTATAGGGCAATAAAAATTATCATTGATTGATTGCATTAGAATATAACATTATAAATAAGGCTCAATTTTCATCAATTTTTATTGATTTTAAAAATTTGAAATTCAATTTTCTTAATATTTAAGAACTTGTTACCCAATGGAAAAGTTTTATATTACTAATGATTTAGCGGAATTTTTAAATTTAAATCCAAATACTAAATATAAAGAATCAGAATTAACCAAAATTATTAAAAAAAAAAAATTAAATCCACAAGACGTATCACAAAAATTTCAAAATTACTCAATGTGTTATTGTGGAAATTGTCCGGTTAACATGGCACAATTTCTTCGTTTTATTAAAACAAATTGTGTTGTTAAAAGTTTAAAACCAACTGAATTTTGTTATGAATACAACCAAGAACCAGTCAAACTATCAAAATTAAACTTTGATTTGTAAATTTATCTATTTTTAGTAGACGCATTTTAATTATTTATTTTCCAATTAATTATGTATAACAATTTAATGGAAATAAAATCAAATGGTTCTACTAGTAATAATCAGGAAATTATTTATACATTACAACTTGACGGAGGTAAATATTATGTTGGTAAAAGTAAAAATATTTCCAATAGAATTCTCCAACATTTTTCAGAACAGGGTTCATCTTGGACAAAATCATATAAACCAATCAAAGTTCTAAGTCAAATACCAAGCACTGACGCATTTGATGAAGAAAAATATACTTTATTAGCAATGGACAGATATGGTATTGATAATGTACGAGGAGGTTCATATTGTAAATTAATTTTATCAAAACATGAAATGGAAAAAGCACAACAAATCATTTATTCAATTTGTGACAAATGTTACAGATGTGGTGAACAAAAACATACAGCGTCAGAATGTGATGATATAAAAGTTACAATTGTTTTAAAATTTTTAATGGATGTTAAAATAGAAGGATTGAGTAAAGAAAGAAGCAGAAAACTTATAACAAAAAGTATAGGTTTTAAAAGTATAAGTTGTGATATTGACGGGTCACATTATTCATTTAAAAATTTTGTTGATTTATATAAATCAATTAATAAAATTGCATTAAAAGAAGTTGAAGGAATTGTTGCAATTAATAATTCTGTTTATTGGTTAAATGATAAATCAATTGATTATAATGAAATTTTAGATTCTATTAGTGAATCATATGCATCTGTTAATCTTCAATTTAAATAAAGTAAATATTTTTGTTTATTTAAAATGATTGAGAATTTCTATTAAATCTATCTCTATCAGACATTTCTTTTGACTTGATAGAATCAATAGTTGAAATCATACCAAGTTGAGTTTTTGCACTAGTTGGTAGGGATTCAAACCATTTGAAATATTCAGGTAAGTAAATAGCGAAATACAAATATGCTCCGTAGCCTGCTCCAAAAACTGAACTCAAAATAAACAACCATGATAAACCTAATAAAAATTTCTGCATGGGAGTTCTATCTTTAACTTTTCCAGTTTTTTCATCTTTTTCTGGCTTTGAACCAACATATGTTAAAATAGCCAATATAATACCAACAATTAAAACTAGTAAAGGCCATTGTGTGTTAAATTTTTGATTACCTAATGGATCAATATGAGTAAAACCTGTAGATAAGTTTCCATAATTTGAAACAAATTGAGTTTTTAAGTCAGAACCCACGGAATTAGTAAAATTAAAATTCCAAGACATTATTGGATATAATAAAACTTATAAAATAATTTTATTAAAATAAAAAATTAATTATTCTCCAATATTTAATCCAACAAAATGAAACACATAGTAAACCGATAAACATGGCCAGGGTAACAAAGAAATTTGATAAACGGTATCAACGAATTTTAATTTTTCATTTACTCCCAAGTACTCATATTCATCATTAAATGCATATCTAACATCAGGACACAAATGTTTTGTACCAGCAGGATATCTCACATACATATACTGTTGCCAAAAGGGATTTCTTGTTTTAGAAAAATGTGCTGCCACATGATATGAAGGGGTTTTACTAATACAAAAATTAAAATTAATAATTTGGTCTTTAATAAATTTAGGATAAGTTAAAAACCATTCAAATCCGTGAAATAGGTTAATTGAATAAGAAATAGGTTTAACTAATTTAATTGATTCAACTATATTGTTATACATAGTTTGTTCTTTTTGATTTAAATTTTCGTTTTTGGACTTTTTTTCATTGAATCCACAGTCTCCAGCGTTGTATTTAACAATAGATGAATACAAATCTGTATTGTAATCATAAATTCTCTCTGTGTTTTCTCGAATTTCACTCATATCAAATGGTGTATCTGCTGGTTTAAAAATATCGGAACGAACATCCTTGAGATTATGATAGTCACCAAATGTAAAAAACCAATTAAAGTATGTGTTATTAATGTACCAATATGAACGTTTCATTAATATCTCATTATTAATATTTATTGAATAAAATAAACAATTTTTTTATAATATCACATCAACCAAACCATATTCAACACATTCCGTTGATGATAATAAAATATCACGTTTTAAAATTTTATCTAAAACTTTTGTGGATAATTTTCCATTTGTTCTTGTTAAGTATGAATTTTTAATTACACTCATTAATTTATCACAATTTTCTTTTTCATCCATTATATCTGAATATTTTCCCTCAACGCCTGTTCTTAGTTCATGTATTAACATAAATGAATTTTTTGTAATAAAACGTTTATGCCCAGCCATGCTAATTAAACTGGCCGCTGATGCTGCAATACCTTCAACATAAGTATGTACTGGTATTGTACAATTTTTAATTGCATCAATTAGAGGTATAGCAGCAAATATTTCCCCACCATTTGAGTTTATATAAATCTTTAAAGGTTTTGGTTCTGCATTTTCAACCAAATCCGAATAATCTGACAAAAATGCTTTCCATCTTTTCTCTGCATTTTTTATAAATTTTAAAATAGACATTACAGTTTGTACTGATATGTCTGAATATAAAAAGTATTCATTATTATTATAATCGTTATCATCTGTACCAACATCTCTCACCATTAAATTTTCTAACATATCATCATCAAATTCAACTTCTTGTGTTTTTTTATTTGGTTTTTGTTTTTTACTTTCTGTTGTGTCAGTTGTTTTTTTTCCTTTTGTTAAATAAAAACGATTCATCTAATTAAACCTAGAAATTTTTTATTAATAAAATAATTTATTTTGAAAAATAAAAAATAACACAATACCAATAAAAGCAAGTGCAGTTGACCTATATTTGGTATCATTAAGTGATAACCATAATAATTGTGGCAACAAACATAATGAAATAATAAAACTCATCAGAATAAGAATCATAAAACTTAAAATATTAGGTCTATCAAAAAAATATCCCATAATGTTATTGGCAAAACGTAATAAATATGAATTACCATCATATCTTATTACTATTACTTTCTGCGATTTTTTAATTCTACATATTGGACATAATAATCCAGATAATTCGATTTGTTTTAAACAATCTAAATGTAATGATACTTTACATTTACAATGTGTGGGACAAGATAAGTTGTCGGTACATTTAATTTCTTCAAGACAAAGTAAACATTGGTCCATTAATTTTAATTTCTTATCTATATAATTGTAAAAAATTTCAATTATTTTGAAAAGTTGAAATAAAATTATATTTGTTCAATTAATTTTAATTCTTCCAATGAACTATCCAAGAAAATTAACAGTTATTTTTGCAAAAAATTTATACCAATTTCAAATTACAAACGTGTTGGAATTATCAAACATGGTTAGTAAAATAAAACACCTAGTGTCTAACACATATTATGTTCCAATTATCAAAGTAATTTGGTATGAAAATTGGCGCAACTTTAATCTTAAAACAGATGATGATTTTATAAGTTTTGAAAATTTTTATAAAGAAAATTTAAATTTAAAATAAAAGAAATTGTTAGTTTTCACATTCATATTCGTCATCATCGTTTTCGTAACAATCATCTTCGTCTGAGTCATCATATTCATAACTATCATTATGGTGTTTAATTAATTTAATATTAATCATTGGTTTTTCTCTGGCATAATTTGTCAAATGCTTTAAAATTGGTAGTAATTTAATTGTTTGGTTTTTTGACCGATATTTTAAAGTTAATTTTTTCTCATCAGGTTTTTGTTCAAGATTTGATGATTGGGTAATAACTCTAATTGCTTTAGTTGGTTTTGTTTTAGACGAAACTAATGGTTTAGGTTTTACAGGGACATTAGTTGGTTTGGATTTTATTACCGCAGTTGTTTGATTATAAGTGTTATTTTCCAATATTTTTTTCCCATTTTTAAAAACAACTGTGTTCGGCTTTTTTGTTTTCGGTACTCTAGACCTACGACCATTACATATGATAATTAAATGATCATCATGATATTCAACTTCAATATTTGACAACGGTTGAATATTATCGGTTACACGAATTCCATTACAAAAAACTGTAACAAACTCATCATTATCATCATCATTATTCCCAATTAAATTGGTAGTATTTGTTGTATTTGTATTATCATTTGATTTATTTAATTTTATAATTCTTTGAATTGGTTTAAAATTAGTTTGTGTTAGATTTACAAAGCTAAATGATTCAGAAATATTATTTGTAAAAGTATAATTTTCATTAGTTGTATCATTAATCCATGACAAATAAGTTGAATTTACTTCAAAACTTGAATTTGTATAATTTGAAAAGTTATAATTGACATTAATATTTGTGTCGGATAATTTATTATTATTAACCGAACTGGAAGGACTTGAGGAAGCATTAGGAAGATTATTTGAAACTGTAGCTACATTCTTTGTATCTAGAGGAACAATTCCAGAGAGGGGTTTAGAGGAGGAGAGGACTGATTTTGAACCAGTGTCTGTGGTATTTGGATTTAAATAATATACCACTTGATTTTTATTCTTCATTTCGTCTTGAAGATGACGAATTGCTTCTATGTTGTAAATTGAAATTCCCAATGCACCAAGAACAACAATTAACATTCCAACGCCGCAGCCAATAACCGGTTTATATGCCGGCTTTACATTATCACAACACATATATATTAACATTTATAAATTATTTTTTAGGTCATATTAATATCAATTTTTTATTTTTATTGATATTAAAATTGCAAATAAATTAATTAAGTTTAGGTTTCAGTAATTCAACATAAACGTTTATTCTTTTTATTAAGGTAAATATTTTTAAAATAATTTGCTTGTACTTGTTAATTAAATCAAAAATTATATAATTAATTACGTCTTGATTTAAATTACCTTGCACAGTATTTTGTGCAAATATTTTCATGTCATCTGTAATATTTACAAATTGATAAATTTCCTTATTAAGTTTTTCATGTAAATCTTCTAGCTTTGTTAATTGTATTAATGTTGCTTGATTTAAACTTTGGTCATTTAATTTCCTTTCAATAAATCCAGATACTTCGGATAATTTATCAAGACAATCAAAAGTTATATTACAAAGTGACATTAATTCTTGACCGTGAATTTGAGAAAAATTTGTGAAAGAACCAAGTGATCTTATTGAAGTAAACTGAGACAATACTACATTGTATGTATCAAAAGTGTGTGGTTTATTAACTTGGTTAATTTGAAACATTATAATTTAAGAACATATTTTTTTAAATCAAACTCAGTTTTATTAGTCATACTCTAAATCTTGTTTCCTAAACATGTTATAACAATTTATTCCCCAATGTTCAATACCATCTATTGACGAATTGTTAATTTTTTCAATAAAATATTTTTTAAAAGGTTCACGTACATAATTCTTAACATGTCTTTCCCAAACATTTTTTCTAACAATAAATGCAAGAGGCACTGTTTTAATCGTATCACAATCAAATTCAACAAAATATTTTGATTCACCCGGAATAACTGGTAAATCTAATCCAGCGACATGAGCACAATCAACAAGAAAACTTGGACTGTATGTTTCAGCAACTCTACAAATTGCCCTGGTTGCCGCATCTTTAATGGTAATATTATCAATTTGGTAAAAATTTTGTTCCATTATGAGTATTTAATTAGCTTATAACAAAATAAAATATTCAATTTTTTTAATTTATTAATGAAATTAAATTAATTAATCAAACTTAATATTTGGTTTATTAGATTCATTAGATGATTCAAACTCTACTAAACATTTAAGTTGAGCACAAATTAGCTTGGTTCCAATTTCTTCAAGTTCTTTGGTACAAATAATAATTTTTGTAAAATTTGAATTTTTCTTTTTATGTTTTTCAATTCTTACTCTAGCTTCATTAACAATCAAATCAACTTGTTCAAATGTTGAAACAAGTTCTGGTTCAACAATTACATTAGATAAATAACATTGTGAAATGTTTGTGTCAAAAATATTTACAGTTTCTTTTAAAATATTATTCCATACATGAGTAGTAATATGGGGAATAATTGGATATAATAGTAATGTTTGTGTTTTAATGCTTTCAACAATTATTGACCAATTTTGAGCCTGATCTAAATATTTACAATAAATTCTATATTTTTCCCTTAAACCATTATAGTTATGAAATGCATCTCTAACAATATTACGATAATTATTTGAATTGTAATGAGAAACAATTTGATTAATTAAATTTGCAAAAATACTTTGAAACATTTTATCAAGTTGTGTTAATGTGCTATTTGCTAGCTCTTTAGATTGAATATACTTTTCAACAGATTCAATCCAAGAATATAATTTAAGTGTTGAGTGATCACCTGCATTTGCTGTAAGGTAATTAGCATCATCCATATTATCACCAGAATCTGCTAAAGTTAGTCTTACTGCATCTATAGAGTTGGTTTCAGTTGCTGATTCAATTGTAATAAAATTTCCTTTAGATTTACTCATTTTTTCACCATTAACTAGAACCCAACCATTACAATTAATTGATACTGGCCAATATTTTTCATTAAATATTGCCACATGATTAAAAATATACATACCCAAATGGTTTGTAAGCAAGTCTTTTCCACTAACTCGGATATCTACAGGATAAAAATATTCAAAACTCTCTCTCATTTTTTCCAACTTTTTTTCTGGAATTTTAAAATCAGAATAATAATTTCCCCGATTAAAAATATATTCCCAAACATGAAAAGTAAAATCTCGATAATCATAGTCACTAGATTGTCCATAAATATCCTCGTGTAAAAAATTGGCAATTGTATAATATGCTGGATAAATCGTTGAATCACTTAATGAATCAATGACAAACTCTGGATCTGTTGGTAATTTTGTGCCAAGTCCAAAAGGTCGTGAAACACCCCATTCTTTAAGCCAATCAATAGTATGAGTTAGATGTTCATTTATTTTGTCAGTTAAATTCATTTTGTTTATACATTGATGTGCCATTTGTTTCCAATGGGTATTTGAATAGTCAATAAACCATTGGTCCATTGGTTTAACATAACAAACACCTCCCATTCTATCAACAACTAGGCCTGTAGGCATACTAATTTTAAAATCACAAATATCTAATGTGATTGTTAGTTTGTTATTTTCAAATGCATTTGTATTTGACTCAAATACAACCTGACCACCTAAATAGTCAAAATACTCATCTGGATATTTTTTAACTGGGACAATACCTTCAAATTCAATTGTGTACCCAGTTTTAATTAATTTTAACGGTTTATATTGTGACCCATAATTTTTATAAACATATTCTGTCATATAAACTTGAACATGATTTTCTTCATTTAAATATAGAGCAAACTGAGTTTTAGGATTAATACAAATATTTTTAATACACTTTCCTTTGTTTTCAAAAGTTTCCTCAAAAGGTATCCAAAGATAACTATCTTCACCTAATTGAACTTGAACAATTTCGTAGTCAGAATTTTGAATACCTTCACCTTGAGTTCTATCGTGATCCTGGCATTGAACTCCAAGTGATTCTGAATATATAGAATTTCTTGTTCCGTATTTAAGATAACCTGCATTATGGAGTTTTGTGAACTGCCATTGAATAAAGGAGTCATAAAATGGGTTTGATTTTGTTGTAACAAATGACCTTGATGTATCAGCCATTATGCCGAGTTTTTTAATATGAGATAGTCCAAGAGCTGGAAAATATTTTACCCAGTATTCGGGATTAATAAAATTAATAATTTGTTCTGGCTCAACACCAGAACTTAACATTATATTATACTGTGCAGTTTTATCTGTTGGATCGGGAATACCAGATTCTAATTCTTTTTCTAATTTTTTAGCAGCAGCACAAATAGGCATGCCTGTGCAATGGAATCCAAATGGAAACAGTACATTATATCCATTAATTTGTTTCCATCTACATTCAAAATCAACTTTACACATTGTAAATGCATGACCTAAATGTAGTTTTCCATTCATATAAGGATAAGGAAATGTTCCCATAAATTTTTGTTTTTTGTTGTCAATTGAAGTGGTATAATTCACATTTTGTTGAATAGTATCTTCAATTTGTTTTAACAATGTAACTTTGCGCATTGAAACCTAATTAAACAATCTTTAAAACCAATTTGTTTCAAATTTTTTAGAATTTTGTCTGTTCAAGTATGTAAAAAGTCATGATATTGCCATTTATTATTTGGATCTGCACAATCTACATCCCAATCAGTAACTTCAAGTAAACCAAATGGACCTAACATAGGTCTTGTTCTTTTTATAAATTGACTAACTGGTAAATCTTCAGGAAGTAATAGACCCTGATAATTTTTTTGTTTAATTAATTCAATTAAATGAAATATTCCACCAATATATCCAGCCACAACTTGTAATACGGTTGCATTAATTATATTATCATATTGGTTATCATAAATTAATCTTGCTTCTTTAATATCTAGTAATGAACCAATCCAATATATATCACCATCTTCAAAAAATAATGTTACACCAAGTTCATCTCGTCCTTCAACAATATCATCGGTCATTAATCTACCAGTTGGTTGGGGGGTGTTATTGTTTGCTCTTGCTTCCATTGTTGAAGCTACTGCAGAATCATTAGGTTTATACACATAATAAACACTAGGTTTATAAGTTATTTTATTTGTGGTGTCACTTAATGTTAATGCTTTACAAATAGTATAAGCTTCTTCATGTCTAATTAACATACCAAGTACATTTTTACTAATTGGTGTGTATGTATGAGCAAAACTTTCGCAACCAACATTGTCAATTATAATTTGGTAGTTATTTGATAATTCTGGTTTATGATGGTCTGGTATTTTTTTTTCATGTGTGCCCCAACTAATTTCTAAAAATCCAAATGCCTCATCATACCAAGAAACAGAATCAGATGCCCATGAATTAACATACTCATTTTCTCTTTTTGGTTTGTTTATAATTTGTGTATCTTTTTCTGATATATGTATGGTTTTTAATCCCATCAATTTAGCTAATTCGGCGTATGTGGAATAAGTAAAATTATCTTTTTGTTTATTAATTTTATCAAGTGCATATAACGTCCAAATATTTACATTACCTGGATTGCATCCTAAACTTACAATAAAGTTATTTTTCTTTATTTTATTTAAATTATTATTTGTTTCCAAGTTTTTAAACCTATTATAAAATGTATAATCAATTGGATTTAATTCTGGTTCATTTTCCCAGATTTCTACAGCTGAATTTATAAATGAAATTCCAGCCGCAGCACAAAGATTAAACATGTATTCAGTATTTATTTCATATGAAGCATCAATAATTAAGTCGTCTTGACCGAATCCCAATTCATTAATAATTAGGTTGTTAACGTTTTCCTTTGTAATTTTAATATGCTTGGTTTTAACACCAAGACTAACAAATTGAGAAATTTTCGCAAATCTATTTGCATTTTTATCACAAACTGTAATGTTTGATGGAGCCATTACAATAAATTTAATTAATAATGGTAGTAATGCTGTTCCAATACTACCACAACCAATAATTAATAATTTGTTGTTAAAAACAATAGACTGGGACAAACTTTCAAACGCATTTTTTCTACCTGGTATAGTGTTTAAATTATTATCCATATAATATGTAATGGAAAAAATTACTGGAGGTTTATCAAACGAAGTTTTTAAATATAAAAATTTAATTTTCAAGTTTTATAATTATTCATTACTTGAACTTGACTATAGTTTTGAAGAATTTGTTCAAAAAAAATTATATGGAAAATATGCCAATGTTCCAGAAATTTGTCAATCAATTCGAGTTGATAATAAATTAATTGGCCGTGTGGAAAAATTCATAAAATCAACTACAGTTACCAAAGAACATTTTACATCAGATTTTAAAACATACGCTAATATTTTAAATAAAATACATTCAATTGAAATAGATTATGATGGGGAAAAAGTTCCAAATTTTTTTTCTTATTTAAATAATTGGATTGGAATTCTTAATAACCAAATAACATCAATTTCAGACCAAACAAATTTTAACCATGATAAAATTAAAGAAAAAGCTGACGAGTATCTTGCTGGTTTGATGTTGTTTATATCCCAAATGCAATTTGAATTAAAATTATGTCATAATGATTTTCAACAATTAAATGTTCTTGTTGATTCAAACAACAAATATTATGTAATTGATTTTGAATATGCGTCACTTAATTATATTTATTATGATATAGCAAATTATTTTGCAGAATGTGCACTTGATAACAATGAATTAAAGTATCACGAGCATTTATATCCATCAAAGGAATCACGATGTCAATTTTATAAAGAATATTTTAATAATTCCAATCCAGAAGATTATTATGTACAATTTGATTTTTTAGTGTTAAATTTTTCACCATTAGTTGAGTATACTTGGTATGTTTGGGCAATAATTAAATATATTAATACTGGTTCATCTGATTATTTAACATATGGAAAAATAAGATACGATAACTTTTTTAACTTAATAAATAAACTTGGTAAACTAAACTTCAATGTCTAAAGTATCTGTTTTAAATTCCTTTTTAGTACCGCCATCATATTCAACTGCAAAATTTTTAATAACCATTTGTTTATTAAGTGAAATTGAATCTGTTTTATTTAAAAATATTTCAACCAGTAAACGCCCATACTTGTCAAAATCATAACATTTTACCCAAACAAGTTTTCTTGATTTTCCACACAAATCTTTTATGGCTTTTTTTGTTAAATCATTTGGTGGTTCTGTTCCTGTTACTTGTGTTATTAAGTAATTTCTAGATTTGACTGCTGCAGAAATTTCTTGGTCGCGTTTGACTTTGTCTGGAACATTTTTAGGACAAATTTCAGGTGAATCAATACCTACAAGTCTACAATTGTATTTAACCAAATTCCCGTTTAATGAAAAAACAACATGAACAGTATCCCCGTCATAAACATTAACTACTTTACCTTCAATAAACAAGTTTTTTAGACTATATTCAGGTATGTCATATGTTGATTCAGCTAAATTTGGCTGATTAGTATATATATTTTGTTTAATAAAACAGTTTCCCATTACAAATATATTTTATTAACTAAGGAATAAATTTTAACAATTTTTTTCAATTTGATTTTTTCTAACAAGTTATATATGGATTGGAAAACAAAATATTTAAAATATAAAGTCAAATATAATAAATTACTTAAGGAACAACATGGTGGTAATAAATTAAGAGCTCAGGAAATTGCCGACACAGTTACCAAAAAAGATTCAACTGAAAATTTATTCGATGAAGTTTTACAATATCCGTTAGATAGTGATCCAATTTTAAATATGGTAATTAATGGAAATTCTAATAAAGAAAAAATTATTGAAAAGTTATTTAGAAAGATTTCTAGTGAAATGTTTAAATATAAATATGCTCATAACATCATCAGGAAACATTATTATTTATTACGAGATTTTGAAACAAAAAATTATTCACCTGATCCATCTAAACCATCTTCAAAAATTTGTTATAATCAAAGTGGTACTGAAGTAAAACTTCATTATAATAATCTTCCTCAATCAGGACTTGATGCTATTAGAGACAAACTATTTATTAATACTTTACCTGAATTCTCAACATTAAAAGAAGAATCAACTTATAACTATGTGTTAATATTTGTTACAGATTTATCAAATAATCAAACATATTATTATTTTGTTTTTGCCGAATATACTGCTTTTATTGAATACGCTATTAAACATTCTAATTTAAGAGTATTTTTCCCAGATGAATGGAGTTATCATGACAACATTGATCATGGTTTTATTGCTTCTGGAGAATTTAAAATATCAAAGTCAAAACAAAAAATAACCTATGATTTTAATTCATCATCTAATATTATTGGTATGTTAGACCCAATGGGTAGTATATATAAAAATTTTACAGACACATTTATAACTCCAGATATTAAAAGTCCGTTAATTCCAAATGAACAGCTATTTTCATTAACATATTTATATATTATAAATGATTTAGTTAAAAGAACAATACGTAGTATTATTTTTAAAGAAGCCGAATATATAACTTTTAGGGTACAAATTCATTCTGATTATACTAATAGACCAAAATTAATTAGTGTAGGCAAAAGTGATGAAAGAAACATTTATTCTTATGGGTTACTTTTTGACCCTTATCCAGCAAACCTTGGTGGATTACATGATTACACTAATTATAGATGTTATACAGATGCTGAAATAGAAAACTTTAACACAAACACAATTGTAAAATATAATGATTTAAATGATACAAATATAAACTTGGACAAACTAAATTGTATTAAAAAAAAAGACCAACCAGTTCTTGTAAACTCAACAAATCCAGAAAATATTGAAATATTTAAAAATAGTCCTAACTGTAATTAATGCAATTATATTAAATTAACAATATTATCCAAATCAATTGAGTATACTTGTTGATTTGAGTTATTAAACCCAATATAACATTTAACTTCATAATTTGTTATAATTATTTTATACATAATATTTGGTATTTTATATTCAAATCCTGTATTTTGATCAATCCAAATAATAGTTGATGTTTTATTTTTAAATTTTAATTTGTTTTTTGAATTGGTAAAATAGTATTCAACTTTACTTGAATAATCAACATTAGATGCACCAACAATTACCCTAACATGATTTGATACTTTTTTAATAAATTTAAAAGTGTTAATTTCTAGTCTTCTCCATGAGCCACAATTAAACTCCCTATTTTGTGGAATAATATTTGACATTAAATAAGTTGAAGACCAAGAACCTGATTTTGATTTGTCATGTGACATTATAAAACTTGGACATAAATGCCCTCTTGACATTTGCCCTGAAAATATCTGCGATGTTGGGTCAAGTTGATAGATGTTTTCGCTGTCTAGTCTATAATCACGACTAAAATTTTTTCTACCAAAACCCAGTTGTGAAATTTGATTTGGAAATACATCATAAGAAACAAATAATGGCCTTCCAAGATTTCTTGAATAATTAATAATAAAATTATTATTACTAATTATTTTAGTACAGTTACTTTTAATTGATTTTTTAATTAACATATTTAATACTGAATCCATTATATTACTTAAACTTATTGATTATTATTTTTTTTCAATTTTTTTTATCAAGGTTGGACTCCTCTTTTAAATAATTTTTTACATCAAAGGAAAAGTTTTGTGTTCATATGTATATGCATAATGAAAGTCTGCTAACTCTGTAATAGTTGGAAAATTTAAATAATGATCAAAAACTGGAATATTGACTTTATCAGCAGAATCTGGTATAAGTTCCATATCAAAGTCATTTTCTATAAATGTTGTTGTTTCAATAGGTGCTCTAATAATTTCATAACCAGATGGCATTATAAAGTCAGGCATTGGAGTTGTTTTACCATACAAGTAATAATAAAGATTTAAATACCCACCAATATTTTTCCAAGTATGAGATCTACCAAATCCACATAACTCATGTATTGGTTTATATTTACCTGATTTTAATGTTATTTCTTTGTTTATTTCATCGTCACTAACATATTTTTTAATTATATGAAATGCAAAACTAAAACAATTTCGAATATGAGTTTTATTTGGTGTATAATTAATACCTGTGGGAATTTCTAATAATGATGGTAAAAAATGTATTTGTCTAATTTCATCAGCTTTTCCTAATTTTACCATTGTTTCTAAAAAGCTCATAATATCATTTAATAAAATAGAATTTTTATAAATATATGGTAATAAGAGTTCAATTGCTTTATTACCTTCAACATCATTTAAATAAATTCCCTGTTTAATGCTTGTTATTGTTTCAATATTTTTAATAATATAATTAACATAATATTTTAAAGTTACACCAGCAGTATCAAGGTCAAATAAGTTAAGTAGGGTGTTTTCATAGTTTTTATTTAAAGAAGTTTTTAATAAATCATTAATTTGTTCAGATACTAAAATTAATTTAAGTTCTTCAATATCTGCTGGGGTTAAATCAGTTTTTTTAATATTTTTTGAAATTACAAAATATAATTCAATTTCTTGACTAACTAAATTATGAGTTTTTAATAAAGGAATTAAAGTATCCATATTGTCAATTGGATTATCAACTAAATATTTAGTTAAAGGTTCTGTAAAACCAGATATAATGATGTCGGCACTGTAATTTAAAGGAACAGGTAGTCTAGGTAAAACTCTGTCTAATAAATCTTTAACAATACTTGTTTCTTTTGTAAACCATGTATAAAATACACTTCTTCCCATTGCATCAACTTTATAAAAAATATCTGCTAAACGTTCAGCAGTTAAGCCAGGTAATGATAAAATTAAATCAAGCTGTTCTATGTTTTTAATATAAAACAATATATTTCTACCATAATCAGTTTCAGAAGAAAAAGATATTTTTATGTCTGATTTTGCAGTTATTAATAGATGTTCTAAAAGTTTTACACTACCTGTAGCAGCGGCCAAATGAATAATATTTACCTGTTTATCTTTTAATTCCCAAAATTTTTTCATATCATCTTTTGAAACTAATGGTTTTCCGCCGACTATTTTTCCATTATAAAATTTTAATATTTCAATAAAGCTATTAATTAAATAAATTATTTTTTCTTCATCTTCCTCTTCAATATATGTAATTTTGCTTTCAATAAATCTTAATAAATATGGTTTAAAAATTGTTTTGTTTATATCATCTTTTTTTTCAAACTTTTTAAGAGCGGCTATTATTAAATCCATAAATGTAATAAAATTATCATCACTAACATTTAAATTATTGGGATCACAAATACCATCTCTAATAAGTGTTTTTAATTCATTTATACCTCCAAGTTTATCAATTATTCTTGTAAAACCTTCTACCCACCCAAATTTAAATGACATTGGAATTAAACCAAGTTCGACAGCTTTTGTTTTTGTTACACTATTTTTATTCATAAAATAATCTAATAAACTAACAATTTGAACAGAATAAAAAATTTCTTCAACACTTGATTTGTTAAAATCAGCAGGTACAGTATAATTAATATATTTTGTGTCAATAGATTTATTATGTTCAATCACATAATTTATAAAATCTGTTAATTCTTTTTCTTTTTTATAGCTTTTGACAAAAAATACAAGTAGTGTTGGAAAAATTAATAATGAATTTTCAATTGATACCGTAGAAAAATAGTTATCATAACAAAATTTCCAAACTTTACATGCTATCTCATAATTAATATTTTTATTAGCAATAAGTTCTAACATTTTAATTAAATTTGCATTCATATTAATAGGTTCAGATTGTGTATATAGCAAACTGGTTTTTTTTAATACATAGTAAGAAAAAACATTATAGTGATTAGTATCAAGCAAAGATAAATAATTCAAATTTAAAATAGCTGGCATACTCATACTTACTGGTTGTGATAAAATTCTTTTTGATCTTATCATTTCAACCGTCATTAATTCACTTTCTGACAATGGGTCAGAAGTAATTGGTAAATATGAATTAATATTAATACCTTTAAAATTTTCATCACCATTTGTTAAATTATTACCAATGTACATTAAAAGTATTAATCTATCAAATGTTGTATTAACAGTTTGATATTCTGTTTGTATTAAATTCATATAAGTTATATCCCATGATAAAAACCAATTAATATTTTCTCTTAATTTTTTATTATAAATTACATCTGCATATGTCCTTATAGGTTTGTATTTAAATTGTAAATAATATTCAGTAACTATGATTGGAACATTATATTTTGGCAAATGATAATTAAAATAAATCATTATTTTTAGTAAAATTATATTTTTTGTTCGTAAATATAAATTATATAACTCCTGTTCAAAGTTTAATAAAGTACAATTATTAACAATTAATTCAAATATTTGTTGTATGTTTAGGTCACTTGATGTTAATACTGTTGGTACATATGTGTCACGCATTATTTTAAGCTTTTCTTTATTGGATAATAAAAAATAATCAACGTCTAAACTTGTTATATTGTTAAACATATTAAATAAAACATCTGTACTATGTGAAAAAGTAAATGCATCAATTAACGGTATTTTATTGAAAGTAATTGAAGATTCGCCTATCGTAAAATAATAATTAATAACATCTTTAAACATATCACCATATAAAGTATATAAATCTGTATCTTGTAGTTTTCTTATATATTCAAAAACAATATCACCGTACAATTTATTTATTGTTACTGGTAGATATTCAGACTTGTTTGGATTATAAAAGCTTTCAACAAATTTTTTTTGGTTATTAACAAACATTTCTTCAGTATTTGCCATTGTATCAGGCCCTTTATAAAAATGTGTAAATGTATGAGATTTATAATCAGGCTTTATACCATAACTAACAATTAAGTTTAAAACTTTATCTTCTGGTATAGATTCATTGGGATTAGTAAATTCATATACTTTATGGTAAACCTTTTTTTGCGAAGTAACTAATGATGATTTTTGGTAAACATTTATTTTTTTATATTCTGACATTTCAGAAAATATTATATCGTGTCCTGATAAAGAAAGTGCCGGTGTTAATAATTCATATAAACCGGTAAATTCATTTGGGTCAAACTCTGATTCAGATTTTGTAAATTTATCAAGTTTATCAATTATACTTTCTTTTGTTTGTAAAATAATAGCTTTTTCCATTTTTTTTTATTATAATATATTTTATATAATTTTTTTTTAAATCATTAAATGAATTGTTTTCATTTTGTTATTAGCTAATAAAAATTGATGTTGATACGCTTTTAATCGTAAAATAATATGCTTTAATGTTTGTAATTATACTTTTGTTATTAATAATTATGATTTTAATTGCTACAAAATCATATAAGTACTTTAAAAAAGTTTATCAAGAATATCATCAAATAGATATATTAGAAACAGAAACTAAAAATTTTCCTAATTTTTACAATGGTAAATAAATTTGAAAATTTAACTTGTTGTAATAATACCTAATATATTTAATGTCAAATATTGGTTTAATTATAACAATTAATAGATTTTCAACTTACTTTGAATCAAACACATATACATCACAATTTGATAATATCGATGAAGCAAGAAATAAGCTAATTAATACACTTGTTGAAAATTTTAAATATATTAATATTGATTTTCCAAATAATTTGGTTGACTTTGAATATTTATGGTTTAAAGAACAATATGTAAAAGCGAATTCATTCACATATAAAATATTTGCTAACAATAAATGGTCTGAACCATGGGATTATGATGAAATTTATGATGATGTACTTGTTAAACTTGAAGAATATGAAATTTCAAACGCACCAGAATTTGATAAAATTTATGGGGAACCAAATCCTGACGAAGATGCAGATGATAATTTTAATATTGAAAATAATGAACATGTTCATGAGTTTGAAACAAAATTAAAAGAAATTATATCCCAGGCCCAAAGTGTTAAAATTCAAGAAGATGAAATTAGAGATTGTCAATGTGAAAAATGTCAAGAAGGATATAAAACTCAACAAATGAAAAAAGAATTAGAAAAAGAATATTTTTCATGTGTTAAAAATACACAAAACGAAATTAATTTATAGTTCCTAAGAAACATATACGCCTCATAGAGGCTATAAAGTAAATTTATTTAAGAGTCATTAATTACTAAAGTTGACTCAATTTTAGACCTTATGTCTTCAATTACTACATCAATTTCCGCTTGTACTAATTTGTCTGTAGCATATGTATTTTTTAGTTTTGATAAACCATTGATAGAATTTCTTAAATCATTTATTAGTCTTAATAACATTTTAGTATCTGACTTTATAAGCTCGCCACAAAATTCAAAAGCTCTATTAATTACCAATTTGATAAATCCAATTGTTGATTTTCTATCAACACCCCAATACCAACGCATTATTGATTGAATATAACTTGTGTCAATATTTACATATTTATCTTGAATATATAATTTGTCCCCTTGTTCTATTTTTGAAATCAAATTCAAATTAATAAAAATATCATCTAAACTCATTGATTTTACTAGAGTAGTGTAATCAATATTAACTGGTTGATTATTTTTAACATCTGATTCGTTTGCTGTGTTAGTAGAATTAGTTTCATCAGTCTTGTGTTCATGATTTTCCAGTTCTTTTTTCAGGTTAAAATCTAAATTTGTATCAATTGTTGGTATGGAACCTGATACATTATTTTCTTGCTCTTTTTGTTTATTTTTAGGTGTTGTTTCTTTTGATTTTGTTTTTTCATAAGGGGGTAATTTATTATTAGATTTTTTTAATTCCTTATCATCTAATTTAGTTTCAAAACTACTGATATTTCCAACACTACCAATTGTATTTTCCATTGAAATTAATTTTATATAACCTAATAATAATAATTTTCAATTTATTTCTATTTGTTAATATATGAGTAATAAACTACCCGTACTAACTGAATTACCACTAATATCCTCAACAATACAAATTGATTCTGAATTATTATCTAAAAAAAAAGCAGAAATGGAGATTAAACGCACTGAACAATATAAGTCGGATGAATCAATTAAAATGGGCGATGGAATACCAAAAAGAACAATTACAAAATCTAAATTATCCAATACATCAGATATTACCGTGGTTACAACGAGTGATACTGGTAATTGGATAAAAATTATTGGAATTATTTTATTTTTAATCGTTGCTGGTTCAAGTTATTATTTTTATATAAATTACAGAAAAAAATTGAATAAAAACAACCTTAATTAAATCGAAAATTAATTTAATGGATGTAAGTCAACAAATAAAACACATATATAATAATATTTCTAAAGATTTTAATACATCAAGAGTGCGAATCTGGCCATGTGTTTCAGATTTTCTCAATAAATTTCCTTCTGGAAGCAAAATGTTAGATAATGGTTGTGGAAACGGTAAAAATATGTTGTATCGTACTGATCTTAATTTCCAAGGAATTGACTTATCTGACAAACTCGTTGATATTTCAAAATCCAAAGGTTTAGATGTGATTGAAGGAAGTATGACATCATTACCTTATAGTTCAAATACTTTTGATGGCATTATAACTGTAGCATCTTATCATCACTTATCAACAGATGAAGAAAGAGCATGTGCAATTAATGAAATGTATCGAGTTCTTAGACCCGGAGGAAAAGCCTTGATTGTTGTATGGGCTATGGAACAACCAGAAGATTCAACTTTCCATTTTACTAAATCAGACGAGTTAGTCACATGGAAATCTAAAAAAGGTGAGATATATTATAGATATTATCATATTTATTCCAAGGGTGATCTTGAAAACGAAATAAAAAAATTCAATCCAAATTTTAATATTAAAAATATTGGCTGGCAAAAAGGAAACTGGTATATTGAATTGGAAAAATAAATTTGTTTAATTTGAAAATCCTTATTCCCAATTTCCTATGGATAGTTTGTAGATTTAATTGGTCCTTTACATTTATTTATTCTTTCGTATTCGGTAAATTTTAAAAACTCTGGTACTAAAAAAACTATTATCAAAACAAAAACTAATATTGATAGAAAAAAGTCTCTCATATAATAATATTTAGAAATTTTTAAATTATTTTTTTTAAAAATTTATAATATTTTAATTCAAATATTTGTAGTTTAAATAATTGTAATTATGTGTTTGTTTTTTGGGATAAGCTTCTTTTTGAAAATATAATTCTTGTTGTTCTTGCATTAATTGTTCAACAGTTATTGGACCAGTTGTTTTAATTGGTTCTAATCCAAATACTTCTGTTATTTGATTGAATTTTAATTTGATTTTTCCTTCTTGTTGTAATAACCCAGATATTTTATTTGATACTGTCAAAGTAATATCTAACCCAGGTAAAAATATATTATTAAAAGATTCATTACCATATTTAATATAATATGTTTCAAATTCACCTGGATTATCACCCTTAAATATTTTATTACATACACTCACATATAAATTGTATTTTTCACATTGGGCATTAATGTCAGTTCTATTTAATAATTTTGTCTTAAATAACCCCATGGCTTTCTTTACTTTATCTTCGTCAGATATTAAACAATATTGTACAAAACAATCAACTATTCTTCTCATTGGAGAAGTAAAAAATGTATAATAATATAATTTAGCATTTAAATGAGGTCTAATTGCTGTTGAATATAGTGCAACTCCTAAATTTTCTGTTGCTTGGTTAAAACTAGCTGAACCTAATATTTTTCCAATCGGTGTCATTGTTCCATTTGTTTTCTCTATTTGAAATTTTAAATATAAATTTGGCAAATCTAAAACGTTTTCACCTGGTTTAACTGAGTTTGTCAATGCTACTGGTAATGACCTATTATATTTTTCTCTTACATATTTTGGCGAATCATTATGACCACGAACTCCATAATACAAACCTCTAAATATTCCTTCGTCATCTGGAACTTCTCCAACAAATCTTTCATAAGAACTAAAATAGTCATTATAAGTTTTAATTTGTTCGCTTGTTAGTTTTCCAATTGTTTTATTAACTACACCAAATTTTTTTTGTTTTATTTTGTCATACAAAATTAATGCAGCATATTTATTTGATTCAAGCGCTGTAATTTCAATTAACCTATGGACCCATTCTTCGCGTAAGTCATATTGGTAATCATCATTAGAATATTGTTTTGTATGTATCATTGGTTTTATTTCTTGTACAATAGACAAACTACGAACTAGTGTTCCATAAATTGATGTTAAATTATCAAGTTGGGTTTGTAGGTATTCGTTATCAGCATCAGATTTAATGTCTTTAGGATTTTCCCATTTGACCCCATTAATATCAACAGGAGTAACAGATTCACATGGAATAGGATTTAGTGTTGTTACTGGTTTATTATCATACGATAACTTATGATGAACAACATATCTGTTAGATTCTGGTAAATCTTTTGTATAATCAGTTGTACTGGTTGCAATCGATTCATAAGTTGTTGCAAATACCTTTATGTTTTTTTCCAAATACATTTCGACTTTTTCAGGAACATCAAACACATAGCGACCGTACTTGTTTGGGTCTGATTCTGGTTTGTATCTATATGTGGTTTTTAATGTGTAAGATCTTTTTTCTGGTCCAATTAGGGAAATTGAATTTGTTGATTCTGATAAATTTGCATCAATCATGGGATATCTACAACCTAACATATAGTCAGTTTCTAATTTATGAAGTCCATAATAAAAATGATATTTATTGTAATCCTGATTTAAAATAGGAGGAACATCTGAAATATGAACAAACATTTCTAACAAACTTGGTTTGCCTTTATTGTATACAATATTAAAACTAATGGCATCATCTTTATCTTTGGAACCAGGTGGATCAATAGCTATTGCTCGGGTTTTATTTTTCCCATCCCGGTATAATTCATCAGATTCTTTGTAATGTTCATTAATTCTGTCTAATTCTTTTTTTGCAAATTTTGGTGTTGGTAAACAATTATATAACATTGATTGGAATTCTGTGTCTGCACTACGTAAATTTGTAGTTAAATTTGATGTTCCTGATAAATATATAATATCTGAAGGTTTATATTGATGACCGTTAAATGTGTAAATTAAAATTGAATACGAACGGGTTTTAAATTTTTTAGCCTTGATAACATTAGGCGCTTTCGTCTTTTCAATTAGCGCAACATATTTTAATTCATTTTTATTAAATGTATCAGGCACAAATATTTTATAAGCACCTGGATTTTGGTCTGAGTCAGCAGCTAAAACTGCAAATGATTTGGAATTAGCACAAAGTCTTTTAAATATTTCTTCTTTTCTTTCGTTGTTTGGAACTGAACCATTAGATAGAATAACATCAGGGCGAATTTTTGCCTTATAAGTATCAAACTCTTTAGATTTCCAATTTAAAAAACCAGATGAAAATTCAACCGTTTTACCTTGATAAATTAATTTAATTGTCCCATTAGTTAAATCAATATAATTGGTTTGTTTATTAATTGAGTCAAAATATTGATGTAAATTATAACTGGAATAATTATGGGCAAAAGCAATTTCTCCAACAATATCATCAATTTTAATATATTTAATACCCAACTCCCAACATAACACGAGCACCATATTTACAAGTCCAAGATTTTCCATCAACTGATGAAAATTACTTGAATTTATTGGTGTTTTAAGACGAATGTCTATTAGATTTTTATTTTTATTTAAATATACATAATTGAACATTAGTTATAACTAAATTTATTTGTTTAAACTATTTATTTGAAAATTTATATTTTGATTTAAAAAGTGTAAAAAATTGTTTTCAATACAGAATTTTGTTTGTTTATTTCAATAAACTTATAAAAATTGAAAAAATAATTGAATTCGAATTAATTATACTTGATAATGAATACTGTACATAATGTATCAAATGTAAATAATTCCAAATCTGTTTTCACAACCATTAATTCGAGTTTTTTTGATTTTACATTTAAACAAATTTCTGAGACTGATGACAATCCCACCTCCAATGTACCGATAATTTTGTCAAGCCAAATAAAACCTAAATCATTAACACCGCAAAAATATTCTAAATCTGAATTAGAAATAATTTCCAAGTTAAAAAACGTGGAAAGCATTTGCTCACAAACTAATATGAACTTGTTAATGGAAATTTATTACAATAAAAATTTGTGGGACCAATTATATGCACGGGTCAATTCGGAATGTGCCAATGACCCAGATTATCTGGCTTGTGTTAACTCCTACTCTGGACATTATCCAAAACTTGAAACCAATGAACCAACAATTTGGTTCAAATTTACTTATAGTCATAATATATCTAATGGTTTTAAATATAAATTAGGATTCAATGCTGATACCCAGGATTTTAAACCATTTGGAAGTTGCAATGGTGGTGGTTTGTATTTTTGTAAATTAGAAGATCTATATCAATTTAAGGGATATGGAAAATATTTAACCCCAATTATTGTACCGGCCGGTATACCGATTTATGAAGAACCAGTAGGGTCAAACGGAATTAGAAAATTTAAGGCTCCTGGGCTTTTTATGTTACCGAGAATTAAAATTACTAATTCTCAAGCTTACCAGCTAGTTTCAAATGCTTCCAATTTTAATAATAAAGCTTTTGGATTTTTACGTTGGTTCAATTCAAACAATCCAGATGAATTAAAAATGTTTTTGAGGGATTCAAATAATGGTATAGCTTGGAATTGGACTTCGAACTATAACTATTTTTGGTATGAAGAAAGGGCTTTTTGTGGGATAAAATTAGATTTGTTAGATTCATCCAAACCCATTGGCATGGACTTAGTTAACAAATTTCCATTAGTTTTAAAGCATAGTAGAAATAAAGAATTTTTTAATCAGTTAATTAATTCGATATTTCCTAAAATATTTTCCACTAATAATTTTTATATGATAGGAATTCACCCAGTTACTGTGCTAAACTTGGATACCTATTCCTTTGTTAATCATATCGGTCAAGAATATTACAACTTGATCAAGAGATTTCGTGGGGTTATTGCGGGGTCCAGTGTGTTAGAATATATAACAGGAATCCAATGTAAACCCAATGATATTGATGTTTATATTGGTCCTGAACAATTAGGACCATTAGAAGCTATGCTTGGTATTGGCCTTGACACTGAACAAAATAAAGATAATCAGATAAAATCTCGTGGACAGTTTCAGTTTACATTAAAAACAAAACCTAAAGAACTTGAACATTTTACTTGGAGTCCCAGTGAAGTTAAAGTTAAAGTTAAAGTTCAAGTTTCCAATAAAAAAATTTCCAGTATAGATAAACAATACAATATGAATGGAATTGATAAAGTATACAATTTGCAAATATATAATTGGACAAGAAAAAAAATTGGAGATATTCAGTTTATTTGTGTTGATTCAGACCCAGTCCAATTTATCAAGTCAAATTTTGATTTTGATATGTGTGCTATTGGATTTGATACTAGACGAGAAGATTTTGTTAATTTGATTAACAAACCCAACTACAGAAAGCTTAGGATAACCAAATCTTATATTAATAAAATGACCGGAACAGAAAAAGATTCTTGGTCAAATTATCGAGCTGTTAAAACATTGTGTCGAATTGCCAAGTATGCTATTCGAGGTTTCTATGTGGAAAACTGGAAAGATTTTTTAGTTGAAATTCGAGATAAAATGTGCTTGCACCAATAATTACTTTATAAACCAAGTTTTGCCTTGAGTGTTAAATATTTTGCTTTGTATTTTAGGTATTTTTCACGATTATGCTTAATACTTTGTTCTTTATTACTTTTACCTTCGGGATCAGAACCTCCTATTTCTCTCTTTAATGGACTAGCAAATTCGTCACTTATAGGTTGTTTTAAAGATTCCCTCAATGGTTCATATTCTTCTTCCACTTTATCTTCAAATTGTGCAATATAATTATCTAATTCAGCAAAAGGAATTAAGTCAGGACCGCCTTCTTCTGTTTCAATTTGTGTTTTTGTTCGGTGTAAACTATTGGCATTTATATAAGGCGCTACATCTTGTATAACCTTTTCATTCATTTGTTCTGGATTCACTAATTCACAAGCAGTAGAAATATTAATTATTTTTGAATTTTTTGTTTTTAATTCTTCTATCCATGATTTTAATTCATCCTTATTTTTTTTATAAGGAGTTGTTGGATTTGTTTTCTTAAATAATAAAAAATCAAAGACTAAATTTGCTAAAATATATACATTCATTGTATTCATTCTTGTTATCATAAAATAATTTACTTGTTTTGGTTTTTGAGTTAATTTATCTGGTACATAGTAAGTATTTTTTATAATACTAATATCTAAAATTTGTGGCAAATTATTTGAGTTATTATATTTAAACAATTCCTCAATATAAGTTATAACTACTTGATATAACTCATTACCATTTGTAGAATTAACATCTATACCTGGAATTGGCTTTTCAAGTCTTTGATATATTTCCATTATATGTTTTCCATCAGCCAAATTAAATAATGATGGAAATGTAAAAGAATTACCTCTATTATCTGAAAGAATAGACACAAATATTCCTGAATATCTATCACTTTCAGCATTAAAAGTAAGATTTGGGTCTTCTTTAATTGATTTTTCTATGTTATCTGTACTTTTTCCTGATAATTTATATGTAGATGGAACTATTTCTAAACGCATTTTCATTGGATTCATTATTCCACTAACTGGCATATATTTACTAACTTCTTCAGGTGTAAAATTTGATAATTCTTCTTTATATATTTTTGCCATAATAGGTGCTCTTTTTTGAGGTATGTTATATTTTCTTGGCATTGAAGAATCTGGTATTGGTTCCGTCATAAAATCGGTATTAATTATATTTGTACCTTTTACAAATGTTTTTCTATTTGTTGTATTTACTCCATATCTTTTAGTAAGTTTTTCAAAACCTTGTTTTGTATTTAATCTACTCCAAACTTCTTCAGGCTTATTTGCAAATATGCACGCATTTCCAAATGGTGCGTAACTATATATGTAAGTTTTTTCAACAAATATATACCAAGGTTCTTTTTTTAGATCGCTTTCATATTTCTTAAATTCTTCTAATGTTGTTATACGTGATGGCAAAATAATTTTTTTACCATGAGAAATAGTTAAAGCTAATATACTTATTTTATATTCTTCTACTCCTTCAGCACTTCTATTTGGTTCTATTACTGCTTCAAGTTTTTCTAATATTTTTTTACTAGATGGACTTGTTTGACTATCTTCCATAATATATATATGTACATATATATATTATTAAATTTTAATTATAATGGTTTATAAATAATGATATTTGTTTTGGGGAATTTTTTAGTTGAAATTCAAAATAAAATGTGTTTGCATCAATAATTACTTTATAAACCAAGTTTTGCCTTGAGTGTTAAATATTTTGCTTTGTATTTTAGGTATTTTTCTCTATATCCATCTCTAGATTTTTTACCTGAACCTTTATCTGATTTTTTACCTTTGCTTTTAGTATTTTCACTGCTTGCACTGCCATCTAGTTCAGCATGCCATTGTTCAACTGCATTTTCCATAATACCATTAACTGTACTTTTACCATGTGGTATTATTCTATCATATAAAGAAACAGTATCATCTGGTAGTCCTAGTGCACGTGGTGTTCTTAATAATTCATTAATATTTCTCGTGTCATTAGGATGTTCTAATTTAAATTTAAGTATTTTAACAATTTCATCAGTTGTTAATTTTAAAAAATTATCAGGGTTTTCTGCTTTTAATGCTTGTATTTGCCCAAAAAGAGTTTCATCTGATAATCTACCGTTTGCTAATTGTGTACTAATAGGCTTTGTTTTACTTGCTATTGTAAGTATTTTTTCATTTAATGCATCTGTCATTTTTATATTTTTCTCTCTATTATAATCTTCAACGCTTCTAAATCCGTATTTTCTAACTGCTTGTCTTGCATTATATTCTTCTTGAGCTTCTTTCCATTGAGATTGTGACATTATGTGTTTATCTCTTTCATCTCTTGATGTGTTTCTATGTTCTTTTACAGCACCTAAATATTCATCTGGAATTTTTCTTACTGTACCCGATGTAATAGTTGGGGCAGCAGTATGGGGGGGATATATAAAAGCAACAAGTTCAAATGAATCGGTTTTAGTACCTGTAAAAGTATTTCCTTGCGCGTCTGCAGATGAATCATCAATCAATTGTATTTTCCAAGAGCCTGTTTTTAACATGTCAGGAAATGTTCCTTCTAAATCATAAAAATTAACTGTGTCACCAGAACTATAATTATGTGTGAAACCATCTGCTAAAAATACTTTGCCAGTTTTTGAAATTTTTTTGATTGGAATAGGGTCTGTGTCTCTGGTAGCAGCAGAAGCGGCAGCATCTCTTGAAAGAATTACTGGTTTCCAATCTTGAAAATCAGAACTTTCTTCATATGCAGATTCTGTAAAAATTTTTTCTTGTCTTCTTTCTTTTTTTGTTTTCATAGGTACTGGTGCAACAGATGGTACCATTTGTTGAGGTTCTTGAGCTAATGCTGCTAAATTTGATGTATCTAATTTTCCCCATATATTAGCTGATTCAATTGCCTCAGCAGAAGGAGTAGAATCAATTCCTAAATCAGGAAAATCAGCAACAGTAAATTCTGATTGGTCAACTTCTACTGGTAAAATATCTTCAGAATAATCATATCTAAATTCTAATAATTTTCTAAAGTTTTCAGCAAGAGGATTAGACAGTAAAGATGATAATGCTCCTATAATTCCTGCCGATTTAAATTGTTCAGAAAATATTACATCAAAATCTATAATGCCTCCAAGTTCATCTGTTCCATACAAAGGTTCATCAACACTAAGTAAAACTAAGTCTCTGGTCTTTGGCAAATATTCATCTTTTAAATCCTTTAAAATATTTAATGACCCGGCTGAACCCATACATGGCATGAATCTTAATGGATGGGTAATGTCAGTACCAATTGTATAAGTAGGTACTGACCCATCAGCACCAGGTGTATAAAGCCAAGATAAATTAGGATATATTTTCCCATTATACCCGGTTCTAATAATTACATCATTCTTATCATCTAATGCACTTGTGCATAAATGTGCATTTGTTATTTTATGCACTGCTATTTGATTAAATAATGATACAAAGTTAAATACCAATGATTTAAACCCATTAATAATATCGGCAAAAATACCAATATTTTCTGATGAAAGTGCTAATCCATCAATAACATTTGTTTTCATAAAAATGGATCCATATCTTAAAATATCACTTAGCAAATAAGGTTGGTATAAACCAAATCCACTAGCTGATTTAATATTATTTGTTCTTTGCATTCGTTCTTCAATTGATACTTTTGCCTTTGCTTTAGCTTCGGCTAATTGAGTTGTGTATCTTGCAATTTCAACTTGGTTGTTTCTTCCTGTTGCTTTACCTAATAGTTCTTCAATTCTTTTAACTTCATTGGCATCTCTTCTTTTTGCTATTTCTGCTGAATCACGTTTAGTGTAATCGATAACAACTTCTGTATCTTCTGTCATTATAATTCTTGAATCATAAGGCATTGTTCTAGTTACTAATCTTTCCATATATTTTGATAGTCTGGATTTTCCAGTTTTTCTAAATTCAAGTATGTACTGATGACCCTCAATTGTAGGTGAAACAAGGTCTGGTCTAATGGTCCATGATTTATAATTTTCATACCACATATTTAAATCTCTTTTATATGTTTCTAGTGATTCTTCATTTTTAAGAACTTTTTCTACGTATTTAAATTGATAAATTTCAAGTTGATATTCTTGAGATTGAACCATTTTTTCTAATTGTATTATTCTACTTCTTAATTGTTCAAGTTTTGCTTTTAATTCTGCAAGCGAAGAGGTAAAAGTAACATCAGGAGTTCCTGTTGCTTTAGAATTTAAGTAAGCATAAATATTTACCTTTGTTTTATTTAATTTGGCAAAAAATGTTCTGGTTCTTTGAATGGGTTGAATTTGTTTCACTGCTTCATCTGTGTATGGATTTAATTTAATTCTTGCACCTGATGTATAAAGTCCTTCAACAATATATTTACTTTCGTATAGTATTCTTGCTCTATCTTCTTTTAATCTTAAGGTAATTTCACCGGTATTTATGTTAAATGTTGCCTCTTGTTTAACTATTGCAGTTTTCTCACCATTTGCATCACGTCTAGATAATCCCAAGTCTTCTGCATTAATATGAATGACACCGGTATTAAATGTTGTACTTGATCCATTAGCTAATGGTAATGTTTTTTGTTCTCCTTCATTTTTAATAAAAAATATTTCCCTAATTGGAAACTTGTGAGAAAAACTATTAATTGTTAAATTATTTTTATTTGGACTTGTTTCAATTTCTGAATAAAGTCTTTTGGGTTTACCAAATGCATCTTTACTTAATGTTAAACCTGCAGTTATTGGGCTACCATCATTATTAGATTGACTTGCCCAAAAACAAAGATGTTGTGCTATATCAGTTATAGAAACTTGACCTGGAACTCTTTCACCTGACATTGAAGCCGCAGTACCAGATGATGTGCTTTGTCTTGAACCAGTATCTGGTCTTCTTCTGTCAGAACTTGACCCTGTTGATCTTTCAGATGATTTTCTTGCTCTATCTGCCATATACATTGTATTATATATTTTTTTTAAAAATTTTTATTTAGCAAATACACAAATAAAATAACAGCATATGGTGACCAAAAGTTAGTTGCAAACTCAAATCCTAATTTTAAAAAACTAAATATTTGTCCCTGAAGGGCTATAATATACAGACTTCTTAATGGTCCTATAAATCCCTCTGTAAACATTGGAACAAGCGAATATACTACTTTACCTGTTGAATTAACACGATATGTTGTATTACCTAATGAAGTAAAATAATGAGAATAAATTGTAATAAAAATTAAAAAATTTATTAATAATTTAATAACCATTAATAAATCCAAGGAATTTTTATACTTCAATTTCACTGGGTTTTTCTTTATGCACAACAACTACTTTGCCATTGGAATAATGTGCGAAAAGCTTTCCTTTTTTACCATCTGTAATTTCATATAACATATTATTATCCAGGTAGTAAAAGTTTTTTTTATATTGAATTTTAATTAGTTCTGATTCTTCTTCATCTTCGTTTTCTTCTTCATCAGAATCTGTTGAAAATTCAGAATCAGAGTATTCTAACATTTTTTCAATAATTGGTACTTGTTTTACATCTGTATCAGTAACAAACTTTGTGTCTGGTATCTTACCTTGTTTTATTTGCTCCCAAGTTAATAATACTTTATGACGATTATTATATGTTAACACATTAATTGCGTCAACAAAAACTTTGCGGCCTTTATTATTAATTATTAAACTCTTAACTAAATTATCAATTTTTTCATTGTATTTTTGTTTTTTTGGATTTTTTGAATCTATTTTTTCATATAACATTTTAACTTTGTTTATTCCTGGATATAGCAATTGTTCAATAAATTCTTTTTTAATTTTTTTTTCAACTTGTGTTGTTTCTGGATTAATAACATTAATATGTTTATCATTTAATGCTGTTGAGCAAAAAGTATGGTTTTCTGGAGTGTCAGGGCTAAAATTTAAAACTTCAATTACTCTTATTACGGAGTTTAATTCTTGGTCAAGTATGTATTCAATTTCTTTTTCATTTAATGTATTAATACTTTCTGAACCTGGTTTTGTAAAAAAATTATTTATTACACCCTTATTAATATTTGTTATGTTATTAATTTTTGGCTCAGTTTTAAGTATCTTCATTTCCTTTTCTATTTTTTCAATTTTGTTTACTAAATCCTTTGTTATATTTTGTTTTTCGCATTTTTTCTCATGACGCCACTTGCTTTGATAATAAGTAAACATTTTATTACAATACACACATTTATTTTTATTATTGGATTCATTCGCATTTTCATTTGATGTATTGTTTTCCTTATGGTATTTTTTATTATGAATCCATAAGCTTTGATAAGATGCATATGTTTTATTACATGTTTCGCAATAATATTCCATTAATTTTTATTTAGTAAAATAATCTTTAAATGATGAATATAAATTATATAATTAATGTTTATTATAATTATGATGGAACATTTTAAAATTATTTATTAATAAAATATATATAAGTTTTATCATATAATATATGTGTAGTATAATTTATATTTACCAAATACCATAAAACATTTTTTATAATAAAAACATTAAAAATAAAAATATTTTACAGATTATTTTTAAAAAATTACAAAAAAAATCTCGCGCGCGCGAAGTTATAATTGTTTATATAACTTTTGTTATTATTAAAGAAGACCAATATATAATTTTAAAATTATTTAAAAAAGTTTTATGTAATACTTATAAATATTATATAATAATTTTATAAATTTGTATATATTAAGATGACATTCCAATATAACTTTTAAATAAACATTTTTATGTTTATATATATAAGAAAAATAAACATTATTATAACAATTATAAAATGATGATAAAAGTTATAATGATAAACAATTTGATGTTTATATATTTGTTTTAAATATTCACATACTAATTTTTATAAAATCAAATAGTTTATGTAAATATTCCATCAATATACATAAAGCCGTTTAATTGATAAATATGTGCACCTTATTTAATATGAAAGTTATATAAACATTTATAACTTTTAGCACGCGAAATTTTTTTACATTTTATTACTTGTAATTGTTTATAAATTACTATTTGTTTTTGATCATTTTAATGCTTTTTTGTGGTTGTATTATTTGTTTTAATAATTGTAACGTTTGTGATTGTATGTCTGCTATTTTTGACAAATTTGTTTCTATTTCATCAACTTTAGTGATAATATTATTTGGTTCGTTTGGTTCGTTTGGTTCGTTTGGTTCGTTTGGTTTAAAACATTTTTTTTCATGTCTCCATTTTGTTTGTCTATTTGTGAATTCTTGTTTGCATGTTTTACAAACAAACACAACTGGTTTTTTTAATATTGTGTCTGTTTTAGTATCTTTATGAAAAGTATTATTATGGTTCCATAAACTTTGATATGACGCATATTTTTTTTTACATGTTTTACAAAAATATTCCATTAGGTATATATTAGAACACGTTTTTAAATTAGTTTAATTTATGTAACATTTAAACGTTTATTTTTGGGGGTAATAATAAAATAATTTTGTTACATTGTTTAAATGCGCACGATAAATATTTTTATAGCCCATTTCTAACTTCCATTAATGCCCTACCAAGTAAATTGCTCCCATAATTTATTTTATTAGTTTGTTTTGCAACATCAGCAATACTTAGTCCAATACCCCATATTTTATCAGTTGGAGATGCTTCATATAGTAATTTATTACCAGTACTTTTTAGTTGAGATTTTAAAGTTGGATTTTGGTCAAATTTACATTGTAATGCTTGTATCATAACTTTGTATCGGATAGAATTCCATGTGACTTCATTATAATTGGCTACTTTCCGCCCAAATTGTTTAATTTTAGCAGGATTGATTTCGGCTAATATTTGTTTATGTAATTCTAAATTATCCGGTTCAAATGTTTTTGCCTTTGTATACATTAAAAACTGTTCTGAACAATTAAATTTAATATTATCGTGTACAAATGTACACGGATAAAAATTACTCATATAACCATATTCTCCATTATGGCTGTAAAAGTAAATTTCGCTAAGTGTTTCCATTAGATAATATTTCAATAATTAGTAATATTTAAAAAAAACAATTTTTATAATTTGAACCATAAATAAAAATTGATAAGAATTATGATTGTGACCTAATATGTTACAGCCAATGGATTATAACGGATATTTAACAATATTTAAGCATAATGATACTACCACCGCATTTAAAAATTCGGTGTTTTTGAATCCAAAATTTATTGGTGTTGATTATATTCAAATTTATGATTACAAACCTAATATGGTCGGTGAAAAACCAAAAGAATATCAAGGAATTGTTTATAGGGTTAGGTATTTGAATGATGTAAGTGAGAATCAAATTGTTTTTAATAGTGCAGCGAGAGAATTTTTAGGTTTTACTATTGGTTCTCAAGTTAAGATTAAACCTTATCTACCAATTTATTTGCAAAAACAAATTGTATCTAATGCATCGATTATTATTGAAACAGTTTCTAAGACAAAACAAGATATTCAAATTGATGATGATGAGTTGGAATTGATTAAGGCAAATTTGTTTCAAATCCCATTATCAACTTCCCATAAATATTTTTACTCAAGTCAAATATCTGGAATTCAGTTGCAAATGTTTTTAATTGGTCAAACAAAAAACCAAGTTTTACAAAATGTAATTATTGATGAAAATACAGATGTTGAATTTACCACATTAAGTCCAAATATTAAAATTAAAATTTCTCAATCATCAAATATGTTTAAAGGTAATTTTAATTTTCAAGAAATGGGAATTGGTGGGCTTGATAAGCAGTTTGAAATTATTTTTAGACGTGCATTTGCTTCAAGAGTAATTCCTGACAAAGTAGCAAAAGACCTTGGTATAAATCATGTTCGTGGTATTTTATTGTATGGACCTCCAGGATGTGGTAAAACCCTGGTAGCAAGAAAGATGGGTCAGGTATTAAATTGTGCTGAACCTAAAATAGTTAATGGTCCAAGTTTATTATCCAAATATGTTGGAGAATCAGAAGAAAATGTTAGAAAACTTTTTGCTGATGCTATTGCTGACAAATCCGGTTCACAACTACACTTAATTATTTGTGATGAGTTTGATGCATTGGTTAAAAAACGTGGGTCATCCGGAGATAACACTGGAACAGGCGATAAAATTGTAAATCAATTTTTAACAATGATTGATGGTCCAGAGTCTTTGAATAATATTTTGTTAATTTGTATGACCAATAGAAAAGATTTAATTGATGAAGCCATATTACGTCCTGGGCGTTTGGAAGTACAAATTGAAATTAGTCTACCAGATGAATCAGGAAGAAAAGAAATTTTATTAATTCATACTAAAAAAATGAATTCAACTGGACATATGGACTCATCAATTAATTTGGATGAAATTGCAGTCAATACAAAAAATTTTACGGGGGCCGAAATTGAATCAGTTGTAAAAACTTCGGTATCATATGCACTTTCAAGAGAATTGGATCCTGCAAATTTATCACAAGCTAAAAACATAAATCCAATTGTAACCAAGTCAGATTTTGAGCGTAGTTTACGTGAAATTAAACCTCAATTTGGTACTAGGTCAGCGCTAATTGATATTATTTGTTCAACTGAATTGCAAATGTACTCGGATGAGTATAAAGAAACATATGCGGACATTGCTGATAAAATGAAAGCACTTAAAAGTGGAAACAGATTATCACTGCTTTTATCTGGCCCAAATTATATTGGTAAAACAAAAATGGTTGCACATTTAGCTAAGGAATCAGACTATAACTGTGTTAAATTTATTAATGCGGAATCATTAATAAATTCATATGCTAAAGATATTTATTTGAATGACTTGGTAGAATCTGGATTAAAATCCGAATCTTGTATTTTTATTTTGGATTCGATTGAAAAAATTATTGAGTATTCAAAACTTGGAAACATTTATAATAATAAAATTCTTCAATCAATTTACATTTTGCTTGACAAAATTATTGATCCGGCAAATAAAATAATCGTGTTGATTACTTCTTCTAATCCTGACTTGTGTGAAACACTTGATATATCAAATTTAGTTGATTATTCTTATCAACTATTAGACACAGAAGGTATTGCATATAAATTTAAAGCAAACAAGTTATCTAGCTAGGTAAATAATTTATTTTTACGTTGGGAATAAATAATATCAATTCTTTTATTTGTTGCAATAAACCTTGCTTCATCTAATTCATTGCGATATTTCTCCCACGCTACAGCACATGGTTTTCTAGTCGCAATCAGCGTATGGTAGTCTATTTGTAAATCGCGTTTTACGATTTGGGTAAGTTGTTCATCTGATAAACTAATTCCGGAACCCATTGGGTAAGAATAATTACCCTAGTTAGATTTGAATTTTCAATTTTTATCTAATGATGTTGGACTATGCTTGCTTAACCATTTTGCAAATATTTTCATTGCTTTTTTCATATTTTCAGTTTGATGAGGATGAAATTTTGCTCGATAATATAAAGTAATAATTACTTTAATTTGGTAATCCATGGATTTATGTGAAATATCTTTTATTGATTTTAAAGCCGCTTTTTTATCTTTGAAGCCAACTTTGATTGTGGTTTCTGGATGTGCATCAGTATATAATTCCATATTTGTGTAATTTTGATAATCTATTGGATATGAATTCATTTTTATTTACACTTAGAAATTATCCAAAAAATTGATTAAAAAATATTTTTATATTAAATTATAAGTTAAATAATGAAATTAGCTACCATTGAGAGAGTTTTAGAGTTACATCCAATAGAAGGCGCTGACAAAATTGTTTTAGCAAAAATTTTAGGTTGGGAAGTTGTTGTTAAAAAAAATGAATTTGCAATTGGAGATTTATGTGTGTACATTCCAATTGATACTCAAGTTGACCCATCTAGAGAATGTTTTAAGTTTCTTGCAAGTCCAAAAAATCCAACTCAATTAGTTAGAATTAAAACAACTAAATTACGTGGTGTTTGGTCACAAGGATTGGCTCTACCTGTTGGATGTTTAGGTGGGGACTTTGATAAAGCCCAACTTGTTGAATCGTATGATGTTGCTGAACAATTAGGTGTAAAAAAATATGAGAAAGAAACTATAATTACTGCAGATGGGACAACTACAAAATTTGTTAGTTTTCCTGTTCATTTGATTTCGCGAACAGATGAAGATAATTTAAAATCAAATTATAAGGCATTAACTGAATTTCATTTTAAAGAAACTTATATTACACAAAAAATGGATGGGTCATCAATGACTTTAATTTTAAATAAAGAAAAAGAAGAATTTTTAGTTTGTTCAAGAAATTTAGTATTAGAACCTGGTGCTGTTATGTACCAATATGTTGAACAAGCCGGGATTAAAAATCTATTAGAAAACTACGGAAAATCCATTGCAATTCAAGGAGAATTTTGTGGACCCAAAGTTAATGGAAACGCAATGGGATTAAAAGCGTATGAATTTTATGTTTTTACTGTTAAAAATTTAGATACCGGGTTATTATATGGGCTTGATGAAATTAAAGCCATTTGTACAGAATTGGGATTGAAAATGGTTCCAGTACTTGGTACATATACTATTGATAATTCATGGGATATTAATAAATTTCAACAAATTGCTAATGAACAAGAATATATTCAATCAAATGGTAAAAAAGTTCCAGGTGAAGGAATTGTTGTTAGACCTTGTGTACCAGTATTTTCACAATCTTTACGTAAAATGCTTAGTGTTAAAATAATTAATCAAAATTATAAAGATTGATTAAATACTTAAATTAATTTATACTTCTATATTTACTTCATGAGTGTTTGAATTTGATTGGGTTTGATAAAATTTACCCAAGTAATTTATACATTGTAAAATATTATTAGATTTGTTTGTTAATTCTTGTTGTTTTGATTCTGTTTGATTGGTTTCTTCGGTTTTCCACATTTCAATTTCCATTATTTTTTCCTTTAATTTAATTATTAAACTTTCAATTATGTTTGGTGAAATTTTACTAACATCAATATTTTTTAGTTCTTCGTATTTTCCATCAAAGCAAATTGAATTAATATCAAATGGTTTAGCTGTTGGATTTTCGAGTTTTTCGAATGATTTAACATAAGCCATACATAATCCAATACCTTTTTCTCTTTCTTCAAATTCTTTTAATACATCATCATATTGATTTTGGTCCTCGTATTTCCACATAGAAATTTCATCAAGTTTGTCTTGCATTGTTTTAACAAATAATTCAATTGCTAATTTAGTAAAAACAGCTGGATTAACTTGTTTGAGTTCGCCAATTTTTCCCCAGATGCACATTTTTTTAATTTCACCAGTTGTAAATGTTTTATATTTCTTTTTAGGTACTGGTTTTACTTGTGTTTCTACTGCTTTACCTAATACTAAAGCGTCTTTGTAACTTAAACTCATTCTTAACAATTATTGTTGACTTGTCTTTAAATCAAAATTTAATCCCAAAAAAATTGGCTGGTTCAGAGTATCTGTATGCTTGATACTCATCAATTAAAACCTTATCAGAATATCCCATTGATTTCAAGAACTGCGTGATGTGGGCACGATGTTTATCAGATAATTCTACCCATTCCTCATTAATTTTTTTTCTATAAGATAAATCCATATAAAATTTTGCATGTAATAATTCATGTTCCATTCCAGAAGCATTATACACACCAATTACATAGGCACATTTGCTTTTGTAAGGACTTAGTATGTGAGATTCATTTGGAATAAAATTACTGGGAAAGTTGTGTCCTTGTCTATTTGTTAATGGTCCTTCATATTGGTTTGACAATGGATCTAATATTTTATTCATATAATCTTTTGACTTAAATCGCACAATTAGTATTTTATTTTCAACTTTTATTTGAACTTGTTTATTTGCTTTCATTGTAATAATATCCAATCTATTAGATTAAGTATTATTTCAATTTTTTTATTTAATATTAAAATAAAAAAAATTATATCAAGATGACAATTTTTATATGTTATAATCTATTTTTTTATGAATTGGTTTTGATTGAGTGTTTTTATTAAATGCACACAAAGCTTCATCTAATGTAATAGGTTGTTTGGTTCCAGATTTATCAACTTGATAAGTATTTATTTTTTCGTCAAGTTTACCATTTTTACTTGTCTTGTTTTTCTCAATCACTGTTTTTGTTCCATCTGAATTGGTAATTGATTGATAGCTTGAAGCTGATGAATAAGAATTATATTGGTCAATATTATCTTTATTAAATTGAAATGATTTTTCTATCTCATTAAAAAAATTGTCATTAAATAAACTAAAACTCCATGGTCTAAATGGACTAAGAGAATGTAAATGTGCTAAATCAAATTTAGCTTCATTATATAAATTGATAATATGTTCAGCATATGCTTTTTTATCTTGTTCTGAAATGTCAAGTTTAGCTAAAGTATTTATTTTATTATTTCTTGCTTGTTTTAATTCTTCAATTGTGTAATTATCTTTTAACTGAAAAAAATCTCTATAACTTACTGGCATTATACTATTATATAAATATTTCTTTAAATAATTTTTATATGGTTTAACATGTGTAAATCATAAAAATTGAATTATTAAATTAAAAATTAATTGACATTAATTTTTAATGTCAAGAAACTGGAAATCAGTATCAAATTTAAAACGAGGTCACTTATTTAATAAAATGCAAATATTAATTTTATCATATAAAGCACCAGGGGAAGTAAATGAAATTGGTCGTCAATTATGTCAAGCTGAGCGAATTGGAACATTATGTGTAATGGCTCATGAAACCAACCATAAAACCCAATCTGAGTATTGGTGTCCATTAATTATGGAAGCATTAAAAATAGCCGGTTATTCTGTTCCAGTTGAATGGACAAATATAAAAGCAAACCCAATAATTCAATCACATGCAGAAGAACTTGCAAAAATTCCAGGTTGGGCAAATTACGCTTGGGTTTTAACTGATACTTATGAAACCGAGTTAAAAACAATTCCAAATAATTTTAATGATAAAATGTATGAGTTAGCAGATAAATGGACAGATAAAATTGCAAAATTTCAATGTTAAAAATTGATGAAAATAAATATAAAGACACCTTACTTTAATATACAATAATGTCAAATAAAACACTTGTAATAGTAGAATCTCCCGGTAAAATTGCAAAAATCGGACAGTATTTAGGTCCAGATTATATTGTGAAAGCATCAATTGGGCATGTTCAAGATTTAGACAAATCAACATTATCGGTTGATGTGGATAATAATTTTAAACCAAATTATGTCGTAACTCCTGATAAAAAGAAAGTTGTTAAAGAGTTACAAGGATTAGCAAAAGATTGTAAAGAAGTAATATTAGCAGCTGATGGTGACCGTGAAGGAGAAGCCATTGCATGGTCTTTAGCTAATGTGTTAAAATTAAAAGACCCAAAACGTATTATTTTTCATGAAATTACAAAACCTGCTTTGACAAAAGCATTAGCTAGCCCAACAACAATTAATACAAATATGGTTAATGCACAACAGTCAAGAAGAATTTTAGACAGACTTGTTGGATATTTAATTAGTCCTGTTTTGTGGAAATATTTAACTCATGATGCTAAATCTGCAGGTCGTGTTCAATCAGTGGTTGTTAAAATAATTATTGATAAAGAAAACGAAATTGCAAAATCAATATCACAACCATACTTTAAAACTACTGCTGATTTTGAATTTGGTAATGAATCAGTTGCTAAATTTGGTGCAACATTACAAGCAGGAACAAAATTATTTCAATTTGAATCAGAAGAAGGAGTTAAAAACTTTTTAAGCCAAATTACAAAAAAAACAGAATTTCGTGTTGTGTCTGTTGAAAATAAAAAATCAATACGTAAACCATCTCCACCGTTTATTACGTCTAGTTTACAACAAGAAGCAAGTACAAAACTAAGGTTTAGTGTAAAGAAAACAATGGATGTAGCCCAAAAATTATATGAAGCTGGGTGGATTACATATATGAGGTCAGATTGTCCAAATATAAGCAAAGAAGCTGTTGAAGAAGCAAAAAAATATATTGTAAAAACATATGGAAAAGAATATTCTGATCCAAAAAATTATGAGTCAAAGAATGCATCAAGTCAAGATGCACATGAATGTGTAAGGCCAACACATATGGATACTCCCGAACCAGAAGGAATTGAAGGAGACCAAAAGAAGTTATATTCTCTAATTTGGAAGCGTGCTATTGCAAGTCAAATGTCAAACGCCCAAGTTAATGTGCAAACAGTACAAACTGATGCACTTAATAGCAAGGAGTCAATACTAAAATTCGATAAAACTCAAACATACTTTACATCAAGTTTAGAAAATGTGGAATTTCCAGGTTATTTAATTGTTTACGATAATACTCCAGAAGATGAAGAAAAAGTAACTGGACAGCTAGCAATTAAAGCAAAAGATAGACTTGGAATGAGTAAAATTAAAGTAACTGAAGAATATACAAAACCACCACTTAGATATAATGAGGCAGCATTAGTTCGTTATTTAGAAAAAAATGGAATTGGTCGTCCTTCAACATATGCATCAAACATTTCTAAAGTAATCGAAAGAAACTATGTGGAAATAAAAGATGTTGAAGGTGTTAAAAAACAATCAAGACAATTTGAGTTAAGCAGCAAATTCACAATTAAAGAATCTTCAAAAGAAGTCTCAATTGGAAAAGAACAGAAAAAACTAGTACCAACATATATGGGTAATCAAGTAAATGAGTTTTTAACAAAACATTTTGACCCAATAATGGACATTGAATTTACAGCCAATTTTGAAACATATTTGGACAAAATTGCTGAAGGAAAAGCAAATTGGGTTACTGTGCTAAGAACCTTTTATGATATGTTTAATCCCATGGTTGAAAAACTTAATTCGGAAGCAAAAAATATTAAACAAGCTGGTGGAAATGTTGCAGACAAATTGTTAGGAACAGACGAATCTGGTCGTGAGGTTTATGCAGGAACAGGAAAATATGGTCCATATGTTAAAATTGAAGCATCTGATAATAATGACAAATCTAAATTTCGTTATGCAAAATTAAAAGAAATCTCAGTTGAGAAAGTAACTTTGGATTACGCGCTTGCATTACTTGAATGGCCCAAAACACTCGGAAAAATTGGAAATGCAATTGTAACATTAAATGATGGCCAGTATGGGCTTTACATTAAATGTGCTGGTAAAAATTATTCTGTAAAAGAAGCAATTGATCCAGATGACATTGATTTGGATTATGCCAAAGAATTAATTCAAGCTGGTGATCCATATTCATTAAAATCATTTAAAGTTAAAGACAAAATTATAAATGTAAAATCTGGTGAATATGGCCATTACTTACAAATAGTTTCAGGAACAAAGAAACAAAATATTCCGATTCCAAAAAAATATACTATTGAAACATTAAGTTTGGAACAAGTTCTAGAAATTATTGCAAGTAAAAATGGGACAAGTTCAAGTGTTGGAAAATCTCAAACTTATTCAAACAAAAAAACATCTAAATCAAAAGATAAAGAAATTAATTTATAAAAAAATAAAAATCTAAATTATATATATTAGTTTTTAATGTCCAACCCTGTTGCTCTTAAAAAATTAGATAATGAACTTAATAAATCTACTGAACCAATGGAAGCTGAAAAATCAGTTGTTGTTTATCAAACATCTGGAACTGGTCGTTATATTTATTCTGTTTTTCACTTAATTATGTCTCTTGTTGCTATCTATTTATCTTTCAAATGTAATAAAGGTTTCGATATGGGATCATTTATTGTTGCATTCTGCTGCCCTTATATTTACATAATTTTTGTACTTGCCACTAAAGGTACTTGTGGATTATTAGAAGGGGAAAAATCAAATTAAAATTATAAAATAATTTATGATTTAAATTAATGGAAATTGTAAAAATCATTAATTTTATTCATTGGATTCTTATTTCTGGATTATTTGTTTCTGTATTTGTTGATAATTATCAATGGAAAAAATTAGCATTAACTATGTTAATTTTTATTCTTGCACAATTTATAACAAATTATGGGAAGTGTGGGCTAACCGAATTGGAATATTTATTTAAAGGTGAAAAATATCAAGAAGGTTTTATTTATAAAACTGTTAAACCAATTATTACTGTTCCTGAAAATTATTTTAATAATTTATTTTATGTTGTTCATATTTTGTGGATAGTTATTTTGTGGAAACAAATTAATAAATTTACTTTAAAAATAAATTAAATTCCAGTTGAATTCATGGAAAATGTTTGATATGCCTGTTTTGTAGCCGATAGTGTCGATGGAGTTCCTGCATATTCGTTAATTGCTTTTTTCACAATAACTAAAGATTTTGTAAAAAATTCAATTACTTCATTTTTTTCTTTTGGGTTTGGTAAATGGTTTGCAACAATTTTAACAAATTCTACAAGTTTATTTGCATCAAAGTGTTTTATGTTTGCAATTTCTTCTTGAATGACCAGGCTAATATATTTTCTAATTGACTCAACATCTGGTTCAATTTCATCAGTTCCAAATGTATCATCAATGTAATAAAATTTACCATTGGGCTCAATTGGAACCCAATTATTACCAACAAGAGTAAAATTACATTTTATTCCATTTGTGACATCAGAAACAACAGAATCAATTTCTTTTTCAAACTTAACAAAACAATTATAGCCACGATTTCCTGTGAATAGAGAACATGCTTGACCATCAGCTTCTGAACCAATTGCTATACTGATTGTGTTTGTTTTCATTTCTCGACAAAAAGACCCAGCTTGTTTAATGGCATCTTGTGCAATATTTGCGTTTTCTGAAGGTAGACCGTCAGAAATAAAAACACTTGCAATATATTCAGAATTTGAATTTATGTGTTTTTTAAGTGCATCGGGAATTGGTGAAAACTTTGTACAACCATCTGGGTCTGGAATATTATTAAAACTAACAATTTGTCCAACACTTTCAGAAAAGGGTAAAATTTCAAAAATAGAAAATGGATAGAATTCAATCAAATCGGAAATAATTTTTTTAGCGAATTGTATTTTTGTTCCTTCATTATTATCGTTAATATGTTCACCCATAGAACCTGTGACATCAAGAATTATTAAAATTTTTTTACCAATTACGTTTTTAACATCATTTGACTTGAATCCAACATGCAAAACCGATGGATATTTGGAATATTTTGGAAATTTAATAAAATTTGTCATTAGTTTATAATGATTTAGGTAAATAAAATTTGCCCATTTCAATATTTTTTAAACAAAATAACTAAAAATCCTTTACAATTTCAAACGTTTGATTAACACGACCTTCTCTAATATAGGAAGGATCCAATGAATCAATTACATATGGTGAAACATTTGAAGTTAGTACCAAAATAACCCATGGGTAATACTTACGGTCAAAACGGTCAAAAAATTGGTTCCAACTTGGCTTATCCGTAATATTAGTTGGAATATACTTGTGATTTTGAATTTTACCGTAGTGAATTTGTTGCACCATAATATCAAATTCCTCAAGTACAACAATCAGTGGTGATGTTTTTTCGGGATTAATCTTGTTGTACAGACTAACAAAGCTGTCACCTGGGTCAGTTGGCTTAAAAGTGTCACAGAAACTTACCTTAAAATCTGGATTGGTTTTGTTTGCTTCTGCGAGTGCCTTGGATAACAACATTGGAATCATAGATTTACCAGTACCTTTTTCCCCATGTAACAAAACTACACTGTATCGATTAATTTCATAAAACTTGATAATTTGGTCAATTATTTTAGTTTGGTGTTCTCTTGGTTCAAAACGCGAAATGTCAAAATCTCTCTTGGAATAATGGAGGTAAAAGTAATTACCTTCCCGTTCCCATAGGTTGATTTTCGTTGGACTTGATTCTTTTTCTGGTTCTTCATCTTGTTTATCGATTTCATTTGTCATGGTTTCAAACCATTTTTTAGAACACAACAAATACAATTCTTTAGTTGGTTCCCCGTGAGAACTCATTGTAATATGAATATATCCAATATACCACTTGCCAGTTATCCATCCCTCCATCGAATCATTATTGTTAATGGATGAAATTTTTGGCAACTTGTTAAGTAACTTGGTTAGCTTTTGGCTTTGAATTTTATAAAACTGAAAGCCAAATAGTGGACAGAGAATAAAAGGTAAACTCCATCCAATGGTAAGAGTAGTAGTGATTATCATAAAAATAGTATTTAGAACCATTACTTTATTATTAAGGGTTAGAAAGGTTAATAAAATTTCAATTTTTCACTAAAAAAATTGCATTTGAATACATATTAAGAAATGTGTCTATCATTTAATGAGCCGAACAAATTTTTACGAAGATAACAAAAAAATTATTCACACAGTTGGTGGAATTGGTTTGATGGCTGGCGCCACAGCTTTACTTTTTTCTCGCTATAAAACATCAAGGTCTCATGAATGGCTTGTTAGAACTGGTTTGATGGTTAATGATATTCAAATTGGGAAAAAGTTTTTTCAGTTCCCATTTCAAAACATCGATCGAATCAATATGAGTCCTTCAAGTTTTAAGTTTTCAGTAAATGCGATGTCAAAAGAAAAAATGGAATTTAATTTTCCCGCTGTATTTACCATCGGTCCTAAAAACGATATTGAGTCACTTACTAAATTTTCTCGTTATTTACTTAATCAGGACAATGAAGAAACTAATGGGTTAATTAGAGGAATCATTGAAGGCGAAACCAGAAGCTTAGCAGCTAATCAAGCTATTGAGGATATTTTTGCTGCCAGAGGAGCATTTAAGGATGATATCGTTAAATCAGTTCAAACCCAATTGGACCAATATGGTTTGGATATTTATAATGCAAATGTTGAAGAACTAAGAGATTCTGATACATCAAATTATTTCAAATCACTTAGTCAAAGAATTAAAGCTGAAGCTGAAAACCTAGCAAAAGTCCAAGTTGCTGAGCAAAACAAAATTGGTAATGTTGGGTCTAAAGAAAGAGAAGGTGAAACTCGTCAACAAGTTGCTACTATTGAAGCTAGTGCTGCTCTTGTAGAAAATTCAAGACAACAAGATATTATTAAATCATCAGCTGAACTGGAAAAAATTAGAGCCGAACAAGACCTAATTATTAAACAAGCAAAGATTAGAGCAGAACAAGAAGCCCTATCACTTAAAATGACACTTGAACGTGATGTAGAATCAAAACGTTTAGAAATGGAAACTGAACGTCAAAGAGCAGAAGAACTATCTAAGGCACGTGTGCAAGCTGAAAAATCAATTAAGGAAGCTCAAGGTGACGCAGATTCTAGAAAGATTCGTGCTGAAGCTGAACTATTTGCTAAACAAAAAGAAGCTGAAGGTATTCAGGCATTATATGAAGCTCAAGCACGTGGTTTACAACAAGTTGTCGGGGCATTTGGTGGTGACTCTCGTGCGCTTTTGTCATACACCATGTTAGAAAAAGGAATTTATGAGAAACTTGCACAATCAAATGCAGAGGCAATTCGAGGACTAAATCCCAAGATAACTGTGTGGACTGATAATCCAGCAAACTCAATGGATACTATTAGCAAACTTGGTAAAACTTTAATTCCAATGATAGACACAATTCAAGACCAAACTGGATATACTTTGCCTGATTGGATGATTAAAAAACCAAATGAAAAGGCTTAATTAAATAAACATTATAGTAATATTTATTTAATTTTAATTTATTGAACACTTGTTAAAGCAACTTTTTTCCAACCAGCACTAGTATATACATATAAATAATCATCATCATATCTAAGTTGACCTGGTGTTCCTGGAATATTTGTTGTATATGTATCAATTTCAATTTTATTTGTTTTAACAGATCCATCAACTATTTTAGAACCATTTAATGTATTGGCAGTTATTTTAGCTCCACTAATAGTGTTATCGGTTATTTGTAAATTAGTTATAGAACCATCAACTATTTTAGAACCATTTAATGTATTGACAGTTATTTTAGCTCCACTAATAGTGTTATCGGTTATTTGTAAATCAGTTATAGAACCATCAACTATTTTAGAACCATTTAATGTATTGACAGTTATTTTGGCTCCACTAATAGTGTTATCGGTTATTTGCAAATCAGTTATTGAACCATCAACTATTTTAGAACCATTTAATGTATTGACAGTTATTTTAGCTCCACTAATAGTGTTATCTGTTATTTGCAAATCAGTTATTGAACCATCAACTATTTTAGAACCATTTAATGTATT
>JACCDI010346724.1_pt1 | contig 71958 bp, 52 predicted proteins | sample 7442791 | NCBI WGS metagenome assembly JACCDI01 (sample SAMN15323434, study PRJNA562643) | freshwater metagenome | isolation source: river surface water | place: USA:Blue River Watershed | collected 2017-08-15
CTAATTGTTGAATAGTAGGCATTAATTATGCTGTTTAGTTCAATTTCGGTTTATAAAAAATTCGGACGGCAAAGGTAATGGCTGTAAACGAATTACCAAAATGTTTATTTGCTATTTTTTAAAAAATAAAGCAATTAACCCCTCTCTCCGTACAATTGTCTTTGTTTTTATTAGTTAAATGGCTGATTAACAGTATTTTAACTAAATTTTCACCAGCCATCCATGTTGGTCTGCTTCTAAACCAACTCGAATGTCATTTAGCTTCTTTTTTAAACTTGGCGCCACTTTTAATTGACTTATGTCAAAATCCATTACATAATCTCCATCCGCCAATCTGGAAATATATGAAACTACGGCTGCTGTACCTACACCAAATACTTCTTCTAATTTCCCTGCTTTGTGCGCTGCAACAATTTCCTCCACGGAAAGATTACGCTCTTCCACCGTGTACCCCATATCTCTTAACAAAGTGATCGCACTGTCCCTAGTCACCCCTTTTAATACGGTGCCTCTTTCTAAACTTGGGGTAATCACTTTCCCATCTATCACAAACATCACATTCATCATCCCCACTTCCTCCACATATTTATGTTCTATTGCATCAGTCCATAAAACCTGGTCGTACCCTTTTTGTTGTGCTAATGCGACCGGATATAAACTCGCTCCATAATTACCACCATTTTTCGCAAAACCCACACCACCTGGTGTTGCTCTTGTATATTTTTGTTCGATTAAAATTTTCATTGGCTCAGCATGGTATGGACCTGCTGGACCTAAAATGATCATGAACTTATAAGTTGCAGATGGACGCACTCCTAAGAATGGATCTGTTGCAATCATGAAAGGTCGAATATAAAGCGAATGATCTTCTTCTTTTGGAATCCAATCTTTTTCAATTTGAATTAATTGTTTCATACCATCCATGAATAACCATTCTGGAACTGTTGGCATTTGCATACGCTCTGCAGAAATATTAAAGCGTTTAAAATTTTGATCAGGTCTAAATATGACTACTTGATCTGTTGCACTTTTATACGCTTTAATTCCTTCAAAAATAGATTGACCATAATGCAAGACTGCAGTAGATGGATCTAATTGCAAAGGTTGAAATTTTTTTATGACTGCATTCTTCCATGCACCATCTACATAATCAGCTTCCAACATGTAGTTGGTAAAACTCTTTCCAAAGAAAAAATTTTTCGGATCCAATTGTCTTAACTGATCCGCCGGCATTTCAATAAATGGGATATTATGTGCACTCATTTTGGTTCGTTTTTTGAATAATTCAAGCACAAAGAAACACAAAAAAATATAGACTTACAATTGTTATTTTTTCAATCCAACCAATTCAGTTAATTTCCCATATCCAAACCATATGAAAGAAGTTAAAAATAGCCTGCCCCATAGCGTGATAGCCAACCTATACAAAGAAAGTATTGTGCTTGGTAGCGATATATTCAATGTGGATAAAAAAGAGACGCACCCCCCCACTGATGCCACAGAAATTGTAAAAAATGTAGCTGAAAATGTTTCCATTGAACCAATCAAATTTTTAGGGGAACACCAAAAAAAGATCCTTGTTTTAGTACAAGACAAGCATGCAGTTCATTTAAATGAAAGAGACTTTGATTTATTGACTTCAATTTTAAATGCATGCAAATTAACCATTGCAGATATTGCATTAATCAATCTAGCAAATAAAAGTTATTCATTACATCAAATTCTATCTCAAACACCTTCTGATTTTGTTTTAATTTTTGATATCGATCCATCGCAACTAAAAATTAAATTACCTACAAAATTGTATACACCAATTTTACTTGGAGCTACACAATTATTATTTTGTAATAATTTATCCAACATGCAAGGAATAGATCAACATGCTAAGATTGAAAAATCAAAATTATGGACCGCATTGAAATTCATTTTTAAATTATAATTTGAAAATTTTATTGCCATTGAAAATATTTTTTACAAATGCATACACTCATTTTCGCTACAAACAATCGCAATAAAGTTGCCGAAATTCAATCTTTAGTGGGCAATAATTTTAATATCATCCCATTAAAAGAGGCTGGCATTGATATTGATATTCCAGAACCACATGATCAATTTGAAGCAAATGCAGCAGAAAAAGCTAGGACCATTTTTAGCATGACACAGCAAAATTGCTTTAGTGAGGACACTGGTTTAGAAATCTCCACTTTGAATGGTGCGCCAGGTGTAAAAAGTGCCAGATATGCGGGAGAAAATAGAGATTTTCAAGCCAATATTGACCTTGTTCTAAGCAAAATGAAAGGCATCAAAGATAGAAGCGCTCAGTTTAGAACAGTTATATGTTTGATATGGCAAGGAAAAGAATATTATTTTGAAGGTATATGCAAAGGGCAAATATCAACAGAGATGCATGGTGAGAATGGGTTTGGATACGACCCAATTTTTATTCCAGAAGGCGCCACTAAGAGCTTTGCTAGTATGACAATGGAGGAGAAGCATCAATACAGTCACAGACAAAAAGCAGTAACTCAATTGTTCGAATTCTTAAGTAAAAAACAAGTTGATAGCACTATTGAATGATAGGTGTGGCACTATTCCAAATCTCCCAACTAGCGTTGGCCTGAATATGTAACATCTCTAAACCATTTTGAACGGATGCACCTCTTTCAGCACCTAATCTCAAAAATTTTGTTTGTGCGGGATTGTAAATTAGGTCATATAAATGATGCTGTGCTGTAATCGCGTGATAAGGCAAATCTGGGGCATCCTCCATATTGGGAAACATCCCAACAGGGCTTGTGTTGATCAGCAAATTATGCGCATTAATGACGTCGGGGCTTAAGGATGCATATGTTATGCATGTTGTAGATGCAGTTCTTGATACGAACTGATATTCGATACCCATTTTTTTCATCACCCATTCTACCGCAGCCGCTGCACCACCAGTACCTAAGATTAAGGCTTTTTGATGGTGTGGCTTTAAAAATGGAAGCAGTGATTGTTCAAAACCTATCACATCCGTATTGTATCCATACAATGCCCCTTCATACAATCTAATACAATTACATGCCTGAATCGTTTGCACAACGGATGAAGGATATTGTAGCATGGGAATCACTGCTTTTTTATAAGGAATGGTTACATTCAATCCTTGCAAAAATGGTTGTTCCTCCCATAGAGCGTTCAATTGATCAATCGATTCAATAGGATAATTTTCATATTGCGCATCCTTTATATCCTCGGTAAAGAATTTATTGGCAAAATATCCTTTCGAAAAAGAATGCGATAATGGGAATCCTATCAAACCAAATTGACGCACTTTACTTGTTTAAGTATAGGTGAAAAGTATCTCCACGTAGACCAATTCGCATCGCTTCTAGTGGAATAATTTCAGACGGCGCAATGTTTCCTAAATTCACGTTGCATCCAATCAATTCAAGAAAATATAGTTGTTGTGCTTTTTGCGGTGCTTCCCAAAGAATTTTTTCAGAAGGAATTTTAGTTAAAATCTCTTGAACTAACCCCTCTCTCACTTCGCCCGATCCTCTATATATTCCTACGTTTCCAGCTTCTCTGGCTTCTGCAATAACATATGAAGCACCTGCATTTAATTCAGCGCCCATTAATTCAATCCATTTGTATGGAGGAATAATATGTGCGGCGTCTTTACTACCAACCTCACTAAAAACTTTTGCGAATTTTGAAATTTTTTCAATGTATCCACATTTTTCTGTGTGTGGAATTTCTATGGATCCATCACTCACTTCAATTACATCGATATTGTAGTCCTTACACATGGCAATGTAATCATCAAATTGATTTCTGATGACAAATGCTTCAAATAATGTACCACCAAAATAAACTGGAATATTATGTTGTTGATACAACTCAATTTTAGCTCTCAAATTTGGTGTTACAAATGAAGTACCAAATCCTAATTTAACAATATCAGTATGTGGTGCACCAATACTTAAAAAATTTTCTGCGTCTTTTAAACTGAGCCCCTTATCCATTACCATGGTTAAACCATATTGTCTTGGTTGTTTTGTTCGCTCTGGAATCTGTGTTAAATTAAAATTCATGATTGTACTTCTATATTTTTGCAAAGGTAATTCAAAAAGCTTAGTTTATTTAAGCTTCTTGTATTGACTTATTAACTCCACCACCTTGGTGTCTTGGATAAGCTCTGGATAAAATTTAATGAGCTTATTCAACCATTTACTTGACTTTGACAATGCCATCTCCAATTGTAAGAGCCCCTCTTTACGCTTATGCATCATAAATAAGATAGCACTTCGATAATACACAAAAATGACTTTACCCTGGGTGGACATATATGCCAATTCTGTTTGCTCCAATGCAGCATCGAATTGACCATTCGATATAAGACACTTAATATAACTTTCCCAACCTGCAATTTGTTTTGGTTTATGCTTTACAACAATACCAAAATAAGCCGCAGCCTCTTTAAACTCGTTTAAATGCATATAACATTCCCCCATCATGATGTAATATTCATGGATATGCTTATTAATTCTAATGGCCTGTTCTATTTGTTTAATAGCCATTTGCCATTTAAATTCTGACATATAAGTGGCAGCAATCTTTTGGTACAAACGGCTATCCTCTGGATTCAAGTGTACTGCTTTCTTATAATGAAATCGCGCTTGTGCAAAATTTTTCAAGCGATGGTAACAATGTCCAATTGCTTCATAAATGACATCCTCTGGTCTTGATAATTCAAGCACTTTTTCTAATGCCTCAATTGCTTCCTTATATTTTCTAATTCTCAAATATGCATCCCCCATATTACGGTATGCATAGTCAAATTTCTCATCAATCACAATCGCAAACTGGTAAGCATCAATTGCTTTCTCATATAATTTCACACCTTGATAAGCTGCAGCCAAATTAAACCAAGCCAATGCATTGTATGGCTGATCATCAATGATTTTTTGATGCAGTCGAATGCTTTCTTCGTTACGACCAGTAAAATCGGTCCAAAAACAAATTTTATACAAAGCCTCTTCGTTGGTGGGCTCTTCTTCTAAAATCAATTGTAAACAATCAAAAACTTTATCAAATGCTTCATGGTCATCATATACGTCTGCAAGCTCAAAAAGTAATTCAGTTCTCTCTGCGCCTTCAAATAAATGCAATGCTTCTTGCAATAAAACAATCGCTTCTTCTGGTTGATCCAAGGCTAAGTAGGCATCTGTTTTTAGAATGAATAAATTCATGTCTTTATGATCATACAATGCTGCAGTATTCAACAACTCGAGTGCTTCGTTGTATTTTCTTGTGGCTAATAGTAAGTCTGCTTTTTTGATCATTAAAAGCGAGGAAGAGGGAAATTGCGCCAAAGCAATATCTGCCGCTTCAATGGCTTCAATAATGGCGTCTTTTTCATCTAAATGCGCAATTATTTTCTCAAAATCATCTTCTTCAATGTATGAATGTGCCTTGCCTGTTTTTAAGTTCTGGTAGCGCAGGAGTAAGTCTTGAATATCCCCACTTTCCTCTTCGTATTGGTGGTTGAACATGGCATTCATTTTATCTTGATTAATAAAGTATTGAAAATCAATAATATAAAACTATATATGGACTTTCTATGTTATAATAAATGTACGGTTTCAGGCTTAATTTTGTGTAATTTATTGTACACAGTAAACTTAATATATAGTTAAAAAAATATTTATGCTAATTTGTTATAATGTTTTAACTTCGTAATAACCGTGCGTACCCTGAGAACCATATTGACTTCTTTAGCAATCTTGACAGTAAGCTTTACCACTGTTCAAGCATCTACTATAGTTACTGGTACCAGTGAAGTTAAAAAAGCATCCGAGAAATATAGCCTTAAGAATTTAAGTAGCTTAAGCCACAAAGCAAGTACATTTCATGACCTTAAGTCTAGTCTAGTCTACAAAGGACTTTCAGTGCACACCAATTTGAATGGCGCAACTAACCAATCAAATTATCTTAAATACAACAAGGGGCATATCACATATGTCATTCCTTATCGCCACAAAGTGATCTTACCAAGGTTTAAAACCCCTAGTCCACAAAATCCTTAATCGATCACTTGATAGAGTGCTTTATTCACTTCAAAGACATTTAAAGTGATTGGACTCAGGTCAACATTGGTTGCTTTATATAAAATTTTCTCCCCTTTTTGTGTAGTTAATTGATAGCTCAAAACTAAACCAGGTATTTCTTTGAACGCATGCTCAAACACAGTCACTGTTGGCATGATGGCTTTTGTATACATCACTTCCATCGACGTTCCATCTGCCCAGTTGAGCAAAATTGACTCACAATAAAAATCCAATATCGTACTTGAATTCGATGTGTTTTTTGATGCCACTAAACTTGAACTATTTAATGGTGCATATCGAATTTGCTGAAGGATTTTATTCAAACCAATTTCTTTTAAAATAATTGCTGAATCATTTTGTATGTTAAAAATCAGTGTCTGAGTTAATTCAGGTGTTTTAAAGATTGTCTTACAACTATTTCCCTTGATGTATACTTGTTTTTGGCCAATATAAATTGTGTCTCCTGTAAGTCCTATTTGGTGTATATCGTATGTGATGGCACACTCTCCAACTATTTTAGTTTGCGCATTCAATTGTATTACTAACAAACTATATAAGCATACAATTAGGGGGGATAATCGAAGCATAAGAAGGGGACGAATTAATCTAAAAAGAGACCTAAGTATTTGTCAGGTCTCTTTCGTTATAAATTTTATTTTTTTGTTTTATCTTTCAACGCTTGTACTTTTTTTTGCGCTTCAATCATTTGCTCATACTTCTCTTGCCAATTACTTTTTTTCTTTGGCGTCTTTCTTTTAATTTCAATATCTGCCAAAATTTTATCATGGTTAATGATCAGTTTCTGTATCACTAATTGCAATATTAAAGTAACAATATTAGACACGGTATAATACCATGTCAATGCAGATGGTAGACTATTAAAGATGAATAATAACATGAAAGGAAAGATATATGGCATATACTTTAATGCAGGATTATCTTGCGTTGGCGTCATCGACATATTGTAAATAGACGAAATGAACGTGGTTAATACTGCTGTTAAAGTGAATAAGCTTATATGACTTCCAAATCCCAATGGGATACTAAAAGGCAATGTTAAAATAGAATCGTAGCTCGATAAATCTTGGCTCCATAAGAAGGACTGTCCTCTTAAAGCAATATTTGAATTAAAGAAACTATACAATGCAAAGAATATTGGAATTTGTAGCAGCGCAGGAATACAACCTCCAAGTGGATTCACCCCTGCTTCTCTGAACAACTTCATTTGCTCCATTGCAAATGCTTGTTGATCATCTCCTGTTTTTTTCTTGATCTCATCTAATTCAGGCTTCAAAACTTTCATCTTAGCTGTACTCAAAAAGCTTGAGTAGGTTAATGGAGAAGTCACTAAACGTATAAAAATGGTCAAAAGAAATACAACCCAACCATAATTTTTTACAAAACCAGCAAAGAAATCAAATACTGGCATAATAATAAACTTATTAATAGGACGAACGAAAGAATACAAGTCTCTTCCCAAATTCACTATTTTTTCCATTTCTGGCGCCTGCGATTTTAAAATTTCAAAATCGTTAGGTCCATAGTAAAGCGATAATGGCATAGCTACATTTGATCCAGCAAGTTTTGTTTGGAATTGTGCTTGTAAAGAAGCCAATCCATTGCTACTATCGGTCTTACGTTGCCAATCAATTTTTCCAGCGTTGAATCCGTCTTTATAAATAACTGTCGAAGAGAAAAACTGTTGAACTAAACCAACCCATTGTACAGGCTTTTCGAAAACCTTGTTCGTATTACTAGAGATGTAGTCAAATTCATTGCCTTCAGAAAAACAAATGTTTGACATTTGACGCTCATAGGTGGTCGTTTTTTCTTGTCCGTAAGAATGCACATCCCATAAAACATTCAATTGATTGTTCGTCAACAATTGATCTGCACCATCCATCAGAATGGTCCAATCTACATTGTACTTTCCTTTAGCCAATGTAAACTGGTGCTTAATAGATTTGCCATTAGGTGCAATCCAAACATATTCAATTTTTTGTGTACCATTTTGATCAGTCGAAACATTTGCAACTGAAAATAATACTTGATTGATTTGAACAGTTTGATTATTACCTGTATTCACTGCATAAGTCAGTGAACTACTATCCCCTAGTTGAACGAATTGTTTTTTGGAATTAGTATACTTTTTCAAAGTAACCCTTGCAACCTGACCACCTTTATTGGTTAATTCTACTTTTATTAAATCATTCTCTAAAATGGCTATTTGTTCTTTTAGCGTATCTGCTTGCATCGAAATTGCAGCACTGTCATTTTTTGTGGAATCTCCCAATTGAGCAGTTTTTAAAGCAGCTGCCTTTTCAGCAGTCGCTTTTACCATCGCAACCGAATCGTCGAATCTTTTTTTATACGCTGCTAATTCATTTTGTTGTTTACTTGTATACCAAAAATAAACAAAGAATAAACCTGCTAATAATACAAACCCAATGACCGTATTTTTGTCCGTTTTCATACTTTTTAATTAATCTAAATAGATGCCGCAAAGGTATGTTTTTAAGGCGTATTAGCACTCAATCGAGTTTATTTTGGCAGCATTTTGACACTATTTTAAGCCTTTACTACAGATTCCTGCTGTATTTCCCCCCTGTATGATAGAGCAAATTAGTAATATCGCCTAAACTGCAATATTTAACTGCCTCCATGAGCACTTCAAAAATATTTTCATTTTGGATGGCAGCCTGGTGTAATAAATTTAAATAATAGGTGGCTTTGTCTTGATGTCTACTTTTGAAAGCTGCTAGATTCTTAATTTGCAATTTCTTCTCTGCAGTAGAAGCTCTAAATACAGGTCGGCGATCATTGTTATTTTGATCTATTTCATCCACAAATGTATTGACTCCAATGATTGGTATAGCACCAAGATGTTTTCTGGTTTCGTACAACATACTTTCTTCTTGAATCTTTGACCTTTGGTACATCCTTTCCATTGCACCTAACACACCACCTCTTGCATTAATGCGCTCCAATTCATGCAAGACAGCTTCTTCAACAAGATCTGTTAATTCATTTATCAAGAAGCTACCTTGTTGCGCATTCTCCACTTTTGCTGTACCCAATTCTTTATTGATGATCAATTGAATTGCAAGCGCTCTTCTTACACTTTCTTTGGTAGGTGTTGTGATTGCTTCATCATAAGCATTGGTATGTAAGCTATTACATTGATCATAGATAGCATATAAAGCCTGTAAAGTAGTTCGTATGTCATTGAAATCAATCTCTTGTGCATGCAAACTTCTTCCACTTGTTTGAATATGGTATTTTAATTTTTGAGACCTTGCATTGGCATTGTATTTCAACTTCATGGCCTGCGCCCAAATTCTTCTTGCTACACGACCAATCACCGCATACTCAGGATCCATTCCATTACTAAAGAAAAAACTAAAATTAGGAATGAAATCATCCACCGCTAAACCTCTGTTTAAAAAATATTCTACATAAGTAAACCCATTTGCTAAGGTAAAAGCCAACTGTGTAATTGGATTTGCACCAGCCTCGGCAATATGGTATCCAGAAATAGAGATGCTATAAAAATTCTTTACTTTTTGATCTACAAAATAAGCCTGAACATCTCCCATTAATTTTAAAGCAAAATCAATTGAAAATATACAAGTATTCTGCGCTTGATCCTCCTTTAAAATATCAGCCTGCAAAGTGCCACGCACATTTTGTAAGACTTGATTTTTGATCTGTTTGTATACCTTAGGATCTAAAACTTGATCGCCACTTACACCCAATAATTTTAATCCTAATCCATTGTGATGGATGGATTCTTTTTTTAAATCATAAAAACCTTCATATACAGGCCTTTGTTTATCTTTAAAAATTTGATTCATTTTTTTATTTACTGCAGGCCAAATTTTTTGTTCTGTTATATATAATTCACAAGCCTGATCGATAGCAGCATTAAAAAACATGGCTAGGATAATTGCTGCTGGACCATTAATTGTCATACTTACGGAACTTGTTGGATCATTTAAGTTGATGCCTGAGTATAATTTTTTAATATCGTCCACCGTTGCAATATTCACACCCGCATTCCCCACTTTACCAAATACGTCCATTCTTTTTGAAGGATCTTGACCATATAATGTTACACTATCAAATGCAGTAGACAACCTCGTAGCAGGCTGTCCCTTGGCTAAAAAATGAAAACGTTGATTGGTTTTCTCAGGGCCACCTTCTCCAGCAAACATTCTAGTTGGATCTTCTCCAGTTCTTTTTAGATCAAACACACCAGCCGTGTAAGGGTAACGACCAGGAACATTTTCTTTTAATTGCCATTCAACAATGTCGCCCCAATCTTTAAAATTAGGCAAATACACTTTTTGTAATTGAAGCCCAGATTCAGTTTTAAATTTTAATTGTTGATGTATTTTCTTACCTCTAATCTCGTATACCAATGCTTCCTGTTGGTAAGCATGCTTCAATGCCTCCCATGAACGAATTGATTCTTTAACTGCTGGATCAATCGCACTTGCAATCTTATCTGCCTCTTCCTGCAATGCAGGTAGCTTTTTAAGCTTAGGATTTTTCATCACTTGTTCATAACTATACCATTGTGAAGCCGAATGTTTTTGTTCTGCAATCCAAACTTTATTTTTCTGAATGGTGTCAACAATCTCATTCAAATAATTAAAACGATTCAAAGGTATAGTTGGTGTTGAAACAGTGCTCGAATCATATACCAATGGATTCAAGATCGTTTTCCAATTTAGTTGATGTTGTTCATTGATTATTTGGATCAAATGATTAAATAATTGTTGTATACCAGGATCATTAAATTTTGAAGCGATCGTGCCGAACACAGGCAATGCTTCATGATGGTTATCAAATAAATGACGTGATCTTGCAAATTGTTTTTTTACATCTCTAATTGCATCTAAGCCCCCAGAACGATCAAACTTGTTGATACCAATTAGTTTAGCATAATCAATCATGTTGATTTTTTCCAATTGACTTGCCGCTCCAAATTCTGGTGTCATAATGTACATTGGGACAGTAACATAATCTACAATAGATGCATCGTTTTGTCCAACACCTGCAGTCTCTATAATGATAGCATCGTATCCAGCTGCTTTACATAAATAAATCACTTGCTCAAGTGATCCAGCAATAGATTGATGATCCGACCTTGTAGCTAAAGAACGCATAAATACATTGGGATGATGAATAGCGTTCATTCTAATCCTATCCCCTAATAAAGCTCCTCCTGTTTTTTTCTTAGTAGGGTCTACTGAAACTACAGCAATACTCAATGAAGGATTTGTTTGAGTAAAGTAATGCACCAAACGATCGCACACTGTTGACTTACCAGCACCACCAGTTCCAGTTAAGCCAATCACTGGAATATTTTTTGCAAGTACTTTTTTATCTTTTTTAATTTTTAATGCGCCATTTTGCAAAAGCGTAATAGCTCTCGCTAATTTTCTTGGATCACATTTTTTATCAAAAGGTAATTTAGGATACTTGATTGAATGATTTGACTTTAAAGGGTAATTGGCAAATCCAATGACTTCACGAATCATACCTTCAATTCCTAAAGCGAGGCCATCTTTGGGTAAATATATTTTTGAAATTCCTTTAGCATGAATGATCGCAGCTTCTGAAGGCAAGATGGTACCACCCCCGCCACCTACTATTTTAATGTGTTGGTAACCGGCTGCATCTAATAATTTTCTGAGGTAAGTGAAAAATTCAATATGCCCTCCTTGATAGGAAGTGATTGCAATTAATTGCACATCTTCTTCAATCGCTGCTTCAACTATTTCTTGTGCTGACCGATTGTGACCTAAATGGATCACTTCGGCGCCCTGCTCTTGCAACACTCTACGCATGATGTTAATAGATGCATCATGGCCATCAAATAAACTGGTTGAAGTAAGAATTCTTATTTTTTGCATACCGCAAAACTAACATATGTTAGCGGTAAAACAAAGTCAAATTGCTACTTTTTAGCATAGGCTTTTGCGGCTGCAATAAATTGTACAAACAAAGGCGCAGGTGCTTCTACTGTACTCTTTAATTCAGGATGGTATTGAACCCCAATAAAAAATGGATGATTGGGCAATTCAACAATTTCTACCAGTCCTGTTGTTGGATTTGTACCACTATTCACCATCCCCTTTTCTTGGAATGCTTTTAGGTATTCATTGTTGAACTCATAACGATGACGATGTCGCTCGCTTATCAATTCGCTACCATATATTTTATACGCTAAGGTATCTTTTTGTATCGCACAAGGATAAGCTCCTAAACGCATTGTCCCGCCTTTCATGGTGATTCTCTTTTGCTCTTCCATCATATTAATGACTGGATGCGCTGCACTTGGATCCATCTCTACAGAATGTGCTCCAGCCAATCCAACTACATTGCGTGCAAATTCAATCACTGCCATTTGCATACCTAAGCAGATACCAAAGAATGGCAAATTATTTTCTCTTGCATATTGAACGGCAGTAATTTTTCCTTCAATCCCTCTGTTACCAAAGCCAGGTGCAACCAGCAATCCATCCAAGTTCCCCACCAATTCCTTCACATTTTCTTTTGTTATGTCTTCACTGTGAACATTCACTACATTCACTTTTACCTCATTCATTGCACCAGCATGAATAAAGCTTTCCAAAATAGATTTGTAAGCATCTTGCAATTCAATATACTTTCCAATAAGACCTATATTGACAATCGCTTTAGGATGCTTTAATTTATCTAAAAACAAATTCCATTTTGTTAGATCTGGCGTTTTATAATTTGTGATTTTTAATTTTTCAAGTACAATTAAATCTAATTTTTCATCTAACATTTTTAAAGGCACTTCATAAATGGTTGATGCATCTGCAGCTTCAATCACTCTACCGGCCCTTACATTGCAAAACAAAGCGATTTTTCTTTTGATATCTTCATTCAAAGGTTCTTCAGCTCTACATACAATCACATCTGGATGCACTCCAGCCTCACTCAGCATGCGCACACTATGTTGTGTAGGTTTTGTTTTTAACTCTTTCGCTGCTTTTAAATAAGGTACTAAAGTTAAATGAACCACCATCACGTCTTCTTCTGGTAATTCCCACTGAATTTGTCTTACGGTTTCAACAAATGGCAAACTTTCAATATCACCAACTGTTCCGCCGATCTCTGTAATGACTACATCAAATTTTCCCTCTTTTCCCAAAAGTAACATACGGTGTTTGATTTCATCCGTGATATGAGGCACTACTTGTACCGTCTTACCAAGAAATTCACCCGCTCTCTCTTTATTGATAACAGTTTGATAAATACGACCCGTAGTCACGTTGTTGGCTTGAGATGTAGGCGTATTTAAAAAACGCTCATAGTGGCCTAAATCTAAATCAGTTTCAGCACCATCTTCAGTCACATAGCATTCCCCATGCTCATATGGATTTAAAGTTCCAGGATCCACATTGATATATGGATCAAATTTTTGAATCGTTGTAGTGATACCACGTGCCTGCAACAACTTGGCTAAAGAAGCAGCAATAATGCCTTTTCCTAAACTACTTGTAACACCACCAGTAACAAAAATATACTTTGCCATAACTTTAAATTCATATAATATTGAAAAAGGAATTCCGGCAATAGTTGACTATTGAGGTATGCCCAATCAATTGGTTCTTAATGTGACCGCCTTTTATTTGGAAAATTTCTTAGAGGTCATACAAAAATAAGCTAAAAAACACCCCCTACAAAATGAATACAAGGCACTAAACAATAAATGTTTATAACTGTTATATAAAAGTGAACATCTTAAATCAATTTAAATACAATACAATGAAAAAGTCATTTTACACCTTGGTTGCTTTATGCTTTACAATAGGTTTATTGAGCTGGCAATGGGAAAAAAACCAACATATAGCATTAGACAAAGGCGAAGTGATTGAATGTTTAAATATGGAGACCCAACAAGCTTATCAATTAGAAGCCAGCCAGTCCAAATTTGCCCAAATGCACTTAGCCCCGCTTCAAGTGCATCCAGCTAATTTGTTGGGTAAAATGGTCCCTTTTAATGCAGCTGATGGAAAAGCAGGTCAGGCTTATTTTATTCCTTCAAAAAAGAAATCAGAAAAATGGCTTATTGTTATCCAAGAATGGTGGGGATTAAATGACAATATTAAATTGGAAGCAGATGCTTATTATAAAGATTTAGGTGATGTAAACGTGATGGCGGTAGATATGTACGACGGAAAAGTTGCTGCTACCCCAGATAGTGCCATGAAATTAATGCGTGGAGCTGATATGAATAGAATGGTTGCTTTGATTCAAGGTGCCATCAAACATGCTGGACCAAAAGCATCCATCTATAGTGTGGGTTGGTGCTTTGGAGGAATGTGGAGTTTACAAACCGCTATTTTAGCTGGACCTCAAGCAAAAGGAGCTGTGATGTATTATGGTCGTCCAGAAACCAATATGGATAAGTTGAAATCTATTCAATGCGATATCATAGGTTTCTTTGGCAACCTTGACAAATCTCCATCTCCAGAAATGGTGAATGATTTTGAAGCCAATATGAAATTAGCTGGTAAAAACTTGACGGCCTATAAATACGAAGCAGGTCATGGATTTGCGAATCCGAGTAATCCTAGTTTCAATGCTGCAGCCAAAGAAGATGCTTACGCTAAAGCGATTGCATTCTTGAAGGCTCACTAAAAATTAGTATCCTGTACCTGGAACCAAATAATTGACTACGTAATCTTTCACGCCTTCTTCTAAACTTGTAAATGGCTTGGAAAAACCTGCTGTGCGCAATTTAGACATATTGGCTTCCGTAAAATACTGGTATTTGTCTCGAATATCTTCGGGCATATCCACAAATTCAATATTTGGTTCAAGGCCTTGTGCAATAAAAGTATTTGCCGCTAAATCATAGAAAGTCCTTGCCTTGCCAGTGCCTAAATTATACAAACCATTCTTTTTATTTGCCCATTGACCAGCTAACATTGCATGCATCATCCAATCAATCACAGCGACTAAGTCTTTCACGTAAATAAAATCACGTAATTGTTGCCCATCTTTAAAATCGGGACGATGGCTTTTAAATAATTTTACAGCACCAGTAGATTGAATTTGATTAAAAGAATGAAAAATCACACTGGCCATGCGACCCTTGTGTGCTTCATTGGGACCATATACATTAAAAAATTTCAAACCAGTCCAACAAGGAGGACTGCTTGGCTGCGCAATTGCCCATTTATCAAATTCATTTTTGCTAACTCCATAAGGATTTAGCGGCTCTAATGAATTTATGATATCATGTCGATCATCATATCCATGCTCTCCTGCACCATAGGTCGCTGCAGATGAAGCATAAATCAATGGAATGTTTTTATGGGTTGCATAATGCCATAATGCTTTTGAATATTCCAAATTCAAGGCTTCATGTATGGCGTAATTGAATTCAGTGGTATCTGTCCTTGCACCTAAATGTACTATGACATCAATATTGTAAATGTCTTCTTCTAACTGGGTTAAGAAAGCTTGTCGCTCTATCACTTTGATGAACTGCTTAGATTCCCAGTTTTTTCTTTTTGCTTCCACACCAAAATCATCTACTAATAATAACTGATCCAATCCTTGTTCATTTAAATATTGAACAAAAACAGAACCAATAAAACCAGCTGCACCAGTTACTACTATCGTTGGTTGTTTTGACATGAATAGCGTTTCCTTATTTTAATTTATTTTCAATAGAAGTATCATATTTGTTTTTCCAAACACTGATATTTCCCCAATCTTCCCCTTCTACCTTAACAGCTCCGTTAGTCACTTTACCAATCACTGTAGCACAAATGCCTGCTTTTGCAGCAGCGGATTCAATAGCAGATAAGGATGCTGCATCACAAGATACCACCACTCTACTTTGGGATTCACCTAACCAATAGGCGTCTTTTCTTATAGCACTATTATTTGAACTTACTTCAAATCCTTTATTGTTGCAATAAGCAGATTCTAATAAAGTCACTATTAAACCTCCTTCACTAATATCATGCGCAGATAGAATTGTATGCTCTTTAATGCATTGTGCAACTAATTGTTGTAATGCAAACTCTTCTTCTAAATCAAAATAAGGCGCATTAGAATGTGTAACACCTTTTAATTTATTCAAATATTCAGAAGAACCAATATCATTTCTTTGTTCTCCCAATAACAGAATAAGATCACCTTCTTTTTTAAAGTCAAGTGTCATTCTGTTTTTCATATCTTCTACAATACCTACCATACCGATTGTAGGAGTTGGGAAAACTGGGCCATCAGGATTTTGATTGTAGAAACTCACGTTACCACCAGTGACTGGCGTATTGAATTTTCTACAAGCTGCACCCATCCCTTCTACAGATTTTACAAATTGGAAATATACTTCTGGATCGTATGGATTACCAAAATTTAAACAGTTCGTCACACCAATGGGTTCACCACCAGAACAAACAATGTTTCTTGCAGCTTCGGCCACTGCAATCATTGCACCTTTATAAGGATCAGCAAAAACATATTTACTATTACAATCTACTGTCATTGCTAAAGCCTTACCTGTACCTTTTGCTAAAACAACTGCAGCATCACTTGGTGCATTCGTTGAAGTGTTTGCAGCACCCACCATGCTATCATATTGTGTGTACACCCAACGCTTAGAAGCGATATTCGGTAATTGAATTAAAGCATCCACTGTTTCTTTTAAATTTGTTGTATCATTCACTGCATTCATATCAAATGCATTCACTTTAGTCAAATAAGCTGGCGCTTTATATTCACGAGTATATTGTGGTGCACCGCCGCCTAAAACTAATTCATAAGCTGGCAATGACGCTTCTAATTGTCCATGCATGTAGAAGTTTAACAAACCATCATCTGTCACTTCACCAATATTACTACAAGACAAATCCCATTTTTCAAATACTGCTAATACATCTGCTTCTCTTCCTTTTTCCACCACCATCAACATTCTTTCTTGACTCTCACTTAATAATAATTCCCAAGCTTTCATGTTTTGTTGACGTGTAGGCACTTTATCTAAATCGATGCGCATGCCTACTTGTCCCTTAGCACTCATTTCTGCAGTAGAACAAATAATACCTGCTGCACCCATATCTTGCATACCCACTACACCGCCTGTTTCAATTACTTCCAAACAAGCTTCTAATAATTTTTTTTCTTGAAATGGATCTCCTACTTGCACAGCTGGTAATTCTTCAACACTATCTGCAGTGATTTCTGCTGAAGCAAAACTTGCACCTCCAATACCATCTTTACCTGTTGCACTACCCACAAAAAATACAGGATTACCTTTACCTAATGCAATGGCACTTACTGTTTTACCAGCTTTCACAATACCCACACTCATTGCATTCACTAAAGGATTGGTATGGTAACAATCTTCAAAATATAATTCACCACCCACAGTAGGAACTCCAAAACAGTTTCCATAATGTCCAATACCATGCACCACACCAGCTAATAATCTTTTTGTTTTTGCATCTTCTAATTTTCCAAATCGTAAACTATTTAAAGATGCAATAGGACGAGCCCCCATGGTGAAAATATCTCTTTGAATTCCACCCACACCAGTTGCGGCACCTTGAAATGGCTCTAGTGCACTTGGGTGATTATGTGATTCAATTTTAAACACCACTCCATAATCATTTCCAATATCCATTAATCCCGCATTCTCTTCACCAGCAGCAACCAACATTCTCCCTCCATCACGAGGTAAAGTTTTTAACCATTTAATAGAGTTTTTGTAACTACAATGTTCTGACCACATTCCACTAAACGCACATAACTCTGTGAAATTCGGTGTACGTCCTAGTTTTTGTTTGATTAATTCAAACTCTTCTTCAGTTAGTCTTAATTGTTGGGCTGTTTTTACCGTGATTTCCATGGATTTGATGCTTGTGCGGTTATAGATGGTGCAAAGCTACAAAATGAGGGCGACTGCATTGGGGAGATTTACCAACATATGCACCTCACAAATGTGTATCAAAAAAATTCTTGATTGAAAATCAATACTTTGCAAAATCAATTATATTAATTTATTTTATAATGTTAATATTTTAAGACTAATTCTCAAAAAATTAAGAATAAATCAAAATATTTTTAAATCAAATGGTTATTTTCGCAACATATTTAATTAAAACGAATCTTTATATCTATATTATTTTTTATTTTAATATTTAAACATCCACAACATGTCAAAATCTAAATTAGAGTATATCTGGTTAGATGGTTACAAACCAACACAGTCCTTAAGAAGTAAAACAAAGATTGAAAATAATTTCAGTGGAAAACTAGAAGATTGCGATATGTGGTGTTTTGATGGCTCTTCAACTGAACAAGCACCTGGTGGCGCTTCGGACTGTTTATTGAAGCCTGTTTTCATTTGTAAAGATCCAGGAAGAAAAAATGCATACTTAGTGATGTGTGAAGTATTGAACGCAGATGGTACCCCTCATGAAAGCAATGGGCGTGCAACTATCCAAGATGATGATAATGATTTTTGGTTTGGATTTGAACAAGAGTATTTCTTATGGAATCCAGCAACCAATAAACCACTTGGATTTCCTGAAGGTGGATACCCTGGCCCTCAAGGTCCTTACTATTGTTCTGTTGGAGCAAACAATGCATTTGGTAGAAATATTGTTGAAGAACATTTGGACATCTGTCTAGAAGCAGGATTGAATGTAGAAGGTATCAATGCAGAAGTAGCAGCAGGTCAATGGGAATTCCAAATTTTTGCAAAAGGCGCAAAAGAAGCGGGTGATCAAATTTGGGTTGCAAGATATTTATTAGAAAGAATTGGAGAAGCTTACGGTGTATCCATTAACTGGCATTGTAAACCATTAGGCACTTTAGATTGGAACGGTTCTGGCATGCATGCGAATTTCTCAAACACCACATTAAGAACTTGTGGCAAAAGAGAAGTGTATGAAAGCATTTGTGAAGCATTCCGTCCAGTAGTAAAAGAGCATATTGACGTATACGGAGCAGACAATCATTTAAGACTAACTGGTAAACACGAAACAGCATCTATCCATGATTTTTCTTTCGGCATTTCCGACAGAGGTGCGTCTATTAGAATTCCAATTGGTGCTGTTGAGAAAGGTTGGAAAGGATGGTTAGAAGATCGTCGTCCAAACTCAGCTGCCGATCCTTACAAAGTTGCAGCTAGAATCATTAAGACTGTTAAAACAGCAAAAGTGTAAGACATTGATTATGAGTAGAATGGTTTTTAAATAGTGTTTTGAATTGTAATCCCCCATGAAAATGGGGGATTTTTTGTGCATTAAAGCATTTTATAATCCTGTTATACATCAAAAATGAGCCTAAATTTGCATTATATATCAAATAAAAATTAATTATATATGTCATTAAGAACCGATGCAGTCAACCATGTAAGTCATGGTAAAGTCAACGCACCAGATATCAAAGGAGCCAAAATTACTGGCGTTTTTGGTGAGAATGTTTTTACTCAAAAAACAGCTAGAGAATATTTAAGTGACGAAGCTTATAAAAGTTTGGTTACAAGTATCAAAGGCGGTAAAAAAATTGACCGTCAAGTAGCTGGTCAGATTGCATCTGGAATGCGTGCATGGGCAGAAAGTAAAGGCGTAACCCATTTCACGCACTGGTTCCAACCTTTAACAGGTAGTACTGCCGAAAAGCATGATTCATTCTTTACATTAAAAGGAGACGGTACAGCTATCGAAGAATTTGAAGGTGCTGCATTGATTCAACAAGAACCAGATGCGTCTTCATTCCCAAATGGTGGATTAAGAGCGACTTTTGAAGCAAGAGGTTACTCTGCTTGGGATCCTTCTTCTCCCCCATTCATTATTGAAATTGGCAATGGTAAGACTTTATGTATCCCTACTATATTTATTGCATACACTGGCGAGTCATTGGATTATAAAGCGCCTTTGATGAAAGCAGTAGAAGCAGTCAATAAAGCAGCTGTAAATGTTTGTAATTATTTTGATAAGAACGTCACAAAAGTAACTCCAACATTAGGTTGGGAACAAGAATATTTTGTAATTGATGAGGCATTGGTAAATGCAAGACCTGATTTAGTTCAGTGCGGTAGAACAGTTTTCGGATTTACACCTGCTAAAGGCCAACAATTAGAAGACCATTATTTCGGTTCTATCCCAGAAAGAGTGTATGCATTTATGCGTGACTTCGAAAACGAATCTTATAAATTAGGTATTCCATTAAGAACTAGACATAATGAAGTTGCACCTGCTCAATTTGAGTGTGCTCCAATCTTTGAAGAAGTGAATATTGCTGTTGATCACAATATTCTATTGATGGATGTAATGACAAGAGTGGCGAAGCGTCACCATCTTGTGGTTCTATTGCACGAAAAACCATTTGCTGGAATTAACGGCAGTGGTAAACATAATAACTGGAGTTTAGCAACAGATACTGGTGTCAATTTGTTAGCACCTGGTAAAACTCCAAAGACCAACCTCATGTTTTTGACTTTCTTTGTCAATACCATCAAAGCGGTTCATGATTATGCAGATATCTTAAGAGCATCCATTGCTTCAGCATCAAACGATTTTCGTTTGGGTGCAAATGAAGCGCCTCCTGCTATCATTTCTGTTTTTATTGGAGACTATTTAACCAAAGTATTAAATGATGTGGAGAGTAGAGTCAATAGTAAATTTGACGAGCAGGATGAAGCCATCTTAAAACTGGACTTACACAAAAGCATTCCTGAATTAATGATTGACAATACTGATCGTAACAGAACATCTCCATTTGCTTTCACAGGAAATAAATTTGAATTCCGTGCTGTAGGCTCAACTGCCAACTGTGCATTGCCCATGACTGTCTTGAATACAATTGTAGCAGACACATTAAATAAATTTGCAAAAGAAGTAGATGCGTTGATTGAAAAAGGCGATAAAAAAGAAATTGCCATCATGCATGTGATCCAAAAATATATTGTTGATAGTAAGAAAATTTTATTTGAAGGTGATGGCTACAGCGAAGCTTGGCATAAAGAGGCAGAGAAAAGAGGTTTACCCAATTTGAAGACAACGCCTGTTGCATTAGATGCGATGGTTACCGACAAGGCTAAAAAAGTTTTTTTAGACAACGGTATTTATAGTCATTCAGAACTTGAAGCACGCCATGAAATTGAATTAGAAAAATATATTAAGAAAGTACAAATTGAAGCACGTGTGATGGGTGATTTGGCTACAAATCATATCATACCAGCATCGATCAAGTATCAAAACGAATTACTTAAGAATGTAAGTTTACTGCGTGAAGCTGCTTTACCAGAAAAATTATATAAGGGCCAATTGACTTTACTAAAAGATGTAAGCACACATATCCAGCAAGTATATGACAATGTGCACGAAATGGTAGAAGCCAGAAAAGTGGCTAATAACATTGAAAATTCAAGAGAAAAAGCAATTGCTTATGAAGCAAAAGTAAAAGCACAATACTTTGATAAGATCCGTTACCATGTAGACAAATTAGAGCAATTGGTAGACGACGAATTATGGACCTTGCCTAAGTACAGAGAATTGTTGTTTTTGAGATAGCTATGTAAGAACTCCTAACAAAATGCAGGAGTTTTTACTATAAATAAAGAAGGGGCTCCTTTACGGGGTCCCTTCTTTATTTTCATTAGAGTGTTTTATTGGTGCGCTTATTTTGCAGTGCAAAGGCCTATAATTAAAGAGGGTGCTCCTTTACGGGGCACCCTCTTTAATTTCATAAGAGTGTTTTTTATAGCCCTTATTTTGCTTCGCAAAGGGCTATAAAAAAACTACTTCATCTTAAACGTTTCCAAAAACTTAGTAGTAAAATTACCTTTTCTAAAGTCTTCGTTCTGCATCAATTGCAAATGGAAAGGGATAGTCGTTTTCACCCCTTCAATCACATACTCACTTAATGCGCGATACATAGTATTAATCGCTTCTTCACGCGTTTGTGCTACAGTAATTAGTTTACCAATCATAGAATCGTAGTAAGGAGGTATAACATAACCAGCATATACATGACTATCAACACGAACACCATGTCCTCCTGGCGTATGCAAAACTGTAATCTTACCTGGTGAAGGTCTAAAATCATTGTATGGATCTTCGGCATTGATACGACATTCAATCGCATGCAATTGCGGTTCGTAGTTTTTACCAGAAATTTTTTCACCAGCAGCAATTTTAATTTGCTCTTTAATCAAGTCATAGCTAACTACTTCTTCTGTAACGCAATGCTCTACTTGAATACGTGTATTCATCTCCATGAAGTAGAAGTTACGGTGCTTGTCCACTAGGAACTCAATCGTACCAACACTTTCATAATTAATCGCAGCCGCCGCTTTAATAGCAGCTTCTCCCATCTTCTGGCGTAATTCCGGTGTCATGAATGGAGAAGGAGATTCTTCTACTAGTTTTTGGTGTCTTCTTTGAATTGAACAATCACGCTCACTCAAATGACACACATTACCAAATTGATCACCTGCAACTTGAATTTCAATATGTCTTGGTTCTTCCACAAATTTCTCCATGTACAAACCATCATTCTTAAAACTTGCTGCAGCTTCCATCTTAGCATCGCTAAATGCTTTTTCTAAATCTGCTTCACTCCAAACCACACGCATACCTTTACCACCACCACCAGCTGTTGCTTTGATGATCACTGGATACACAATTTCTTTAGCTAATTTTTTTGCTTCTTCCACACTTTCTAATAAACCTTCGCCGCCTGGAACTACAGGAACACCTGCCTTGATCATGGTTTCTTTCGCAGTGATCTTATCCCCCATTTTATTGATCATTTCTGGCGTTGGACCAATGAACTTGATTCCATGATCCGCACAGATTTGTGCAAATTTTGCATTCTCAGCTAAAAAACCATACCCTGGATGCACTGCATCTGCATTTGTGATTTCACAAGCTGCCATAATATGAGGAATATTCAAATAAGACTCTGCTCCTTTTGGACCACCAATGCAAACTGCTTCATCAGCAAATTTTACATGCAAACTATCTTTATCAGCTGTAGAATATACTGCTACAGTTTTGATGCCCATCTCTCTACAGGTTCTTATGATACGCAAAGCGATCTCGCCTCGGTTAGCAATCAATATTTTTTTAAACATCTTTAAAATTTAAGTTAAATAGGTTGGAGAGACCTTATGCAGGTTGCACTAAAAATAAAGGTTGATCAAACTCAACAGGGCTTGCATCTTCAACCAATACTTTAACAATCGTACCTTTTACTTCTGATTCAATTTCATTGAATAATTTCATTGCCTCAATGATACAAACCACTTTACCAGGACTTACTTCAGTTCCCTCTTCTGCTAATAATGGTTTATCTGGAGCTGCTCTTCTATAAAATGTACCAATCATTGGGCTTTTTATAGTAATCAAATTATCTGTAGCGGGAGCAGCTGCTGGAGCTGATGCAACGGGGGCTTGAGCAGGTGCAGGTGCAGCCACTGGAGCTGATGTATACACCGCTTGAGCTGCAGGTGCAGATGTTACAGTGATTTTATCTTCTTTTTGTTTAATAGTTACCTTACCATCTTTGTCTTCGATGCTAATTTCTCCGATATTGCTCTTGTTTACGACCTTGATTAAATCGTGAATTTGTTTTAAGTCCATATTTGGTTAATTTGGACAAAAATGGGTCTTTTTTGCCAAAAAGCACAAAAAAAGGGTCATTTTTTATTAAAAATGACCCTTTTTTAAGGAATTTATATGAAGTCGCCTTTTTGAATTAAGCTTCAAAAAGACTATTTAACGCGCTCTACGTACTCGCCGTTCTTTGTGTTGATCTTAATCCTCTCCCCTTCGTTCACAAACAAAGGCACCATCACTGTTGCACCTGACTCAATAGTGGCAGCTTTCAAAGCACGAGTGGCAGTATCCCCTTTAACTCCAGGTTCACAATAAGTAATCAAAACATCAATTTTTTCTGGTAATTCAGCACCAATTGGCTGGTCAGTCTCGGTATTCATGAACACAAATACCTCTGCCCCATCCATTAAAAACTGAGGCGCATCTATCATTTCTTCAGACATCGCAATTTGCTCAAATGTCTCATTGTTCATTAAGTTATATCCACTGTCATCCTTGTAAAGAAATTGGAAAGTCTTTTTCTCTACACGCACAGGAAATACTGTTTCACCACTATTCCATGTTTTCTCAATTGAGCGTTTATTGTCTACACCCTTTAATTTAGCCCAAACTTTTGCTGCAGCACGAGCTGTTTTATTTTCTCCAAACTCAACTACAGTATATAAACTATTGTCCAATTTAAGGATCATTCCACGTGTGATGTCTGATGTTGTTGCCATAAATATATTTTGTTAAAATGACTATGTGAAGCGCAAAAGTAGTACTTGCGAGCCATTTAGAAAAAAACATCAAATTTTTGTTGAAAAATAAAGGTAAAAAAAGCTCGTTTAGCCTATTTTTGCGCCATAATTAATAAATAGTAGACTATGTCAGTACTAGTAAATAAGCAATCAAAGATCATTGTACAAGGATTCACAGGTACAGAAGGTAGTTTCCATGCTACACAAATGATAGAATATGGAACACAAGTGGTGGGTGGCGTGACTCCAGGAAAAGGTGGCACAACCCATTTAGACCGCCCAGTTTTTAATACAGTAGCTGACGCTGTTAAAGCAACTGGCGCCGATGTGAGTATCATTTTTGTACCACCAGCATTTGCTGCAGATGCCATTATGGAAGCCGCAGATGCAGGTATTGCATTAGTGGTATGTATCACAGAAGGTATCCCTGTGCAAGATATGGTAAAGGCAAAGAATTTCTTGGCTGGTAAAAACACAAGATTGATTGGACCAAACTGTCCAGGTGTGATTACTGCAGAAGAAGCGAAAGTGGGTATCATGCCAGGCTTTATTTTCAAAAAAGGCACGATTGGAATCGTATCAAAAAGCGGTACATTAACCTATGAAGCTGCAGATCAAGTTGTAAAAGCTGGATTAGGTATCACCACTGCAATTGGTATTGGTGGTGACCCAATCATTGGCACGACCACAAAAGAAGCGGTTGAATTATTAATGAACGACCCAGCTACAGAAGGTATCATCATGATTGGAGAGATTGGTGGAAGTATGGAGGCCGACGCTGCAAATTGGATCAAAGACAATATGAGAAAACCAGTTGTAGGATTTATCGCAGGTCAAACTGCTCCTCCAGGACGTCGTATGGGACATGCAGGTGCTATCATTGGTGGTGCAGATGATACTGCAGCTGCGAAAATGAAAATCATGGCAGCATGTGGCATTCATGTTTGTGCAAGTCCTGCAGATATTGGTAAAACAATGGCTGCTGCTTTAAAGAAATAATCAAATTCATTTGAATAAAGGAATCCCTTAGTGTCAAGATGCTAAGGGATTTTTTATTGTAATTTTGAACCATGAAATTAAACTGGTTTGTAATATTCGCTACCGTATTTTGCTGTTTCACCAACGGCAAGGATTTAATTGCACAGGCAAAGCCACTAAGTATTCATTTTACTGCGCCAACTCAAATGTATCAAGGTGCATCTTTCAAACTAAAAGTACAAGTCAAACATCAAATTAAAAAAGAACAAACCGGTCACTTACAACTTTCTTTACTCAACGCCGAAACAAAACAAGCTGTAGATGGTTGGTTTCTAAACTTTTTTCCTTTTCAATACTTTACGACTATAGCAAAAGAAGATTTTGAAACTGAATTCCCCTTTACTGTACCATACGATTTTAAAGGAAAATTTATCATTGAATTAGTAGCAAAAGTGGACACTTTACAAGACAGTGTTCGTGTTACAGTCCCAACCCGAACAAAGCAATAAATTTGAATCAATCGTATCCAAATAAAGCAGTAGACTACCTCATAATTGGACAAGGAGTAGTTGGCACATGGCTAAGTTATTTTGCCATGCAAGCAGGAAAATCTTTTGTGGTAGTGAATGATCCAACGATTGCAGCTGCATCAAAAGTAGCAAGTGGGGTGATTAATCCAGTGACAGGAAGACGCATAGTACAAACATGGATGATTGAAACTTTTTTACCTTTTGCACTAAAAGCATACTCGGAATTGGGCGCTTTCATCAATAGGGATATTGTAAAACAAGTGCCAGTCATTTTAATTCATCCCTCAGCGCAAATGTTAGAAAGTTTCGAATACAGGTATGCGCATGAAAATGTATACTTACAAAAAAATAATGCGGCAGACTTTGCATCATTTTTACATACTCCATTTGGAACCGGACAGATCAATCAAAGTATTTGGATAGACTTGAATGCAATGCTTACTGGATGGGCACAACAATTAATGGCCAATGACCAGTATATAAAGGACAAGTTCGATATTGCCGATTTAACTATGCACCATGAAGGTGTTGTATGGAAAGGCATTAAGGCCAAATACATTTTATTTAGTGACGGATTGAGTAGTATGCAAAACCCCTATTTTAAAGGACTTCCCTTTGCTCCCAATAAAGGAGAGGCATTGATTGTAGAAATCAAAGACTTACCCAATCAAGCCATCTATAAACATAATTTATCTATCGTTCCTTGGAAGGATCAATTGTTTTGGGTTGGTTCCAATTATGAATGGCAATACCAAGATGATGCACCAACCACTTCATTTAAAATAAAAATAGAAAATGCTTTAACCCAATTATTGAAAGCTCCATTCAAAGTAATTGATCATATTGCAGGACTTCGTCCAGCGAATCAGGAACGCAGGCCCTTTGTTGGATTACACCCTATACACAAATCAATTGGAATCTGCAATGGTATGGGTACAAAAGGCTGTTCCCTTGCCCCTTATTTTGCAAATGCGCTTATTAACCACTGTGAACACGGTAGCCCTATCCATGAAGAAGCAAGTATAGATAGATTTAATTTAACATTATAATTTACTTTTAATTTTAACCCAAAAAAAACAAAATGACAGCGCCCTCAAATAGTTATTATAATATTCCAATTGCTTACCGCAAAATGGAAAACCTACATATTGTTTTTTGGATTTTTAAAGACATAGGCTGGTGTATGGGATTTTCATGGTTAGGGATTTTGATGATCATTCCAACAATGTTTATATCCATCATCATCGCCTGGAGAACAAGAAAAATCATTTCTGAACTTTGTCATAATCTTGCGATCACAGTTTGGATTTCTGCCAATTCATTTTGGATGTGTACCGAGTTCTTTGGCATAGACCATCATTCTATAGGTTATGGATTCAATGTGAAGCATTTGGCGATGATCCCATTTATCATTGGAGTGCTAATCCTTGGCTACTATTATATTTGGTACAAGCCAAGACATCAAGATGATCCGCAAACTTTATAAGTATTTTTTTAACCTATAAGATTGAATAAAAGTTACTAAACCTAAAATAGAGATGGTTAAAAAAGCCCATCTTAGTCCAAGTGCACCAGATAAAAATCCAACGATAGGTGGCCCTATTAAAAAACCAAAAAAACCAATAGAAGAAACAGATGCCAAAGCAATACTTGCCTGTCCTGGTTCAGCTGATTTACCCACACTACCGTAAATGGTAGGTATTACAGAAGATACACCAAACCCTACCAACATGAAACCAATTGTGCTAGAAAAGATTGACGGATAGATAATTGCAATCACCAGTCCAAGCGTCACTAATAGTCCACTTAACATTAATTGTTTTCTTGGACCCCAATAATTAATCAATGCGTCAGCAATCATTCTACCCGTAGTCATACAAGCCATAAAGCTTATATAGCCAATTGTTCTTTGGCTTTCTGATACTTTTACAACGGTCTGGTAAAATACCCCACTCCAATCAAACATCATTCCTTCACAAATCATATTACTCAATGCTATCAACCCAAATTGAAACATCAGTGGCGTTGGTTTGGTCCACATTTTTTTAAGTGACTGTTTATTTGATGCGCTATGTAAAAGATGTTGATGTGTTGTTAAAAGAAATACATACCCCAATGAAAGTATGACTATGAACTGCATGATTGGAGTCATTGATCTGGAGATAAAATAACTACCAATTAGTCCACCCACAAATCCAGCTAAACTCCAAAATCCATGAAAACTAGAAATAATACTTTTCTCAAATAATTTAGCCAATTCAACAGCCTGCGTATTAACAGACACATTGAATAAATTTCCTACCATGCCAAAAATAAATAAGGCAATTGCTAGATGTCCTACAAAAGTATCAGCTGCCCAGCCAATATTGACCAATGTAAGGGGATATAAAATAGAAGCAATTTTTAACATTTTATTACTACCATACCTAGCAGTTAAACTACCAGAAATTGGGATACCTAAAAAAGAGCCCAATGGCAGAAATAAGAGCATTGCCCCAAATTGTGCATCGGTTAAGCCAAGTGATAGTTTAATGTCTGGAATTCTACTCGCCCAACTAGCAAAACAGATGCCCGTGTAAAAAAAATAACCAGACAAAATTACACGCCTAGACTGTCTGGATATACTTGTTTCAGTCATAGCTCAAAGATCGGTAATTTATAGGATTTGGGCTATATTTGCAGACCTTTCAATTTAATAGAAAATTATGTATCGTACACACCATTGTGGTCAATTAAATATCCAATTTGTACATCAAGAGGTAACGCTTGCAGGTTGGGTGCAAACCATTCGTAAATTCGGGGCCATCACTTTTGTAGACTTAAGAGATCGCTATGGTATCACTCAATTATTATTGGGCGAAGAATTACAAGCACAATTAGATGCACAGCCGCTGGGTCGTGAATTTGTTTTGCAAGTACAAGGAACAGTGATTGAGCGATCAAATAAAAACGCTAATATTCCTACTGGTGAAATTGAAATTAAAGTAAGCTCCTTTAAAATATTGAATGCATCCAATGTGCCTCCATTCACCATCCAAGATGATACGGACGGTGGAGATGATATTAGAATGAAATACCGTTTTTTAGATTTAAGAAGAAACGCAGTAAAAAAGAATTTAGAATTAAGATATAGTGTGAATAGAGCTACTAGAAATTATTTACACGAAAAAGGTTTCATGGATATTGAAACTCCTTTCTTAATTAAGTCTACTCCAGAAGGTGCAAGAGACTTTGTGGTACCTAGCAGAATGAATCCAGGTGAATTCTATGCATTACCTCAATCTCCGCAAACATTCAAGCAATTATTAATGGTAAGTGGATATGACCGCTACTATCAAATTGTAAAATGTTTTAGAGATGAAGATTTAAGAGCAGACAGGCAACCAGAGTTCACACAGATTGACTGTGAAATGAGCTTTGTGGAGCAAGAAGATATTTTAAATATGTTTGAAGGATTAGTGAAAAGCATATTTAAAGAAGTGAAGAATATAGATTACACTGAAGCTGTTCAAAGAATGACATGGGAAGATGCTATGTGGAATTATGGTAATGATAAACCAGATATTCGCTTTGGCATGGAATTATGTAATTTAAAAAAACCAGCTCATGTATTTTCTGATAAACAAGATCATGCTGCACTCATCCATGGTGTAGACTTTAAAGTATTTGATGAAGCAGAAACAGTGATCGCCATTGCAGCACCAGGATGTAGCGAGTACACTCGAAAACAAACTGACGAGCTTACAGAGTGGGTGAAGCGTCCACAGATTGGCATGAAAGGTTTGGTATTTATTAAGTGCAATGTAGATGGTACATTTAAAAGCAGTGTAGATAAATTTTATTCAGAAGATAAATTAAAAGCCATTGCTGCTGCAGCCAATGCAAAAGCAGGTGATTTAGTATTAATACTTGCTGGTGCTGAAGAAAGAACTAGAAAAGCCATTAGTGAATTGCGTTTAGAATTAGGAAAGCAATTAGGCTTTAGAAAAGAAGATGAGTTTAAATTATTATGGGTGTTAGACTTCCCATTATTTGAATACGACGAGGAAGGCAATCGTTGGGTAGCAAGACACCACCCATTCACTTCTCCAAAGCCAGACCATATTGATATCATGATCAATAACGCTCCTGAGATTAAAGATGCTGCCAAGTATTTAGAACATCCTTATGCGAATATCAAAGCCAATGCTTATGATATGGTGTTGAATGGTAATGAAATTGGTGGCGGGTCTATCAGAATCTTCCAAAGAAATTTACAAGAGAAGATGTTTGCTGCATTAGGAATGAGTCAAGAAGAAGCACAACATAAATTCGGATTTTTATTAGGCGCATTTGAATACGGCGCACCTCCGCATGGTGGAATTGCATTCGGATTTGATAGACTTTGTGCTTTATTAGGTGGTAGCGAAAGTATCAGAGACTTTATTGCTTTCCCTAAAAACAATAGTGGACGCGATGTTATGTTAGACGCCCCAAGTAGTATTGACGAAAAACAATTTGAAGAATTGCATATTCAACTTCAACTAAAGTAATCTCATGCAACAACCATCCAAACTTTATATTGTACTCTCTTATGCTTTGCTTCCAATTGCATTGTTCTTTGGTTTTATGGATAGCATATTAATATTTCCGGCTATTGCCAACCCAGGGGCCCTCATTTTAGTATTTGCAATGGCATGTATTGTAATTTACAGTTATACAAGCTTTAAATTTTTAAAATTGGGTATCCAAAGAGAACAAATACAAACTACAAAATTAAAAGATTGGATTAAAGTTAACGCATATGTAAGTCTAATGATGTTTAGCTTACTCTTCTTAAATGCAGTGAGTATTTTGGTTTCAAATGATGCCACACTGACCTCATTTATTAATGAATTTTTAGCACAACAAACTGGATTGCCTCCTGAATTGAATGCCGATTTTGTTTTAAAAATCATGCGCACTGCCGCTTATTTTTTATTTATTGTAGGTGCTATTGGATTAATTCACATCCGCATCACATTAAAGCTGGTAAAGGAATACGATTACTTATTTGAATAGTGCTTCTTGTTAATCCCTACCAATGAACCAACAAATTCCTTTAGCTGAACGACTTCGTCCGCAATCTCTTGCTGACTTAATTGGACAAGAACATTTGTCAGGGGAGCAAAGTATACTTCAAAAAGCCATTCAAAAAGGGAAAATACCTTCGATGATTCTATGGGGCCCTCCAGGAGTGGGCAAAACCACTCTAGCCAACATTATAGCTACAACTTTCAATCGCTCTTATTTTCAACTCAGTGCAATCAATAGTGGTGTAAAAGAACTTAGAGAAGTGATTGAGGAAGCAAAAACAAAGGATGGTGCCATTTTATTCATTGACGAAATTCATCGATTCAATAAAGGGCAACAAGATGCATTACTTAGTGCAGTAGAAAAAGGAATCATCACATTAATTGGAGCCACCACTGAAAATCCAAGCTTTGAAGTCAACAGTGCCTTATTAAGTCGTTGTCAAGTATTTATTTTAAAAGCACTCGATAAAGCTGCACTTAATAAATTAGTTCAACAAGCTTTAGAGAAAGACCCACTTTTTAAACAGCATCCTATTGAATTGAAAGAAACAGAAGCCCTGTTTCAGCTAAGTAGTGGAGATGGCAGAAAACTACTCAATTTATTAGAGCTCTCTGTTGAAGCCTTGATTGGCACTAGCAAAGACAATGAGCCACTCCTACTCACCAACGAATGGGTGATGCAAGTGGCTCAAACCAATATTGCTTTGTATGATAAGAATGGAGAACAACATTATGATATTATTTCTGCCTTTATTAAAAGTATGAGAGGCTCTGATCCCAATGGAGCAGTCTATTGGTTGTCAAGAATGATAGCAAGTGGTGAAGATGTAAAGTTTATTGCAAGACGCATGCTGATTTTTGCGAGTGAAGACATCGGCAATGCGAATCCAAATGCCTTATTGTTGGCTAATAATTGTTTTGATGCAGTGCATAAGATTGGATACCCAGAAAGCAGGATTATTTTATCTCAATGTGCTATTTATTTAGCGAGCTCTGCCAAAAGCAATGCAGCATATGAGGCGATTAATAAAGGACTTGGCTTAGTTCAAAAAACGGGCAATCTTCCAGTCCCTTTGCATTTAAGAAATGCGCCTACTCAATTGATGAAGGACATGGATTATGGCAAAGATTATCAATACGCCCATTTAGGCGAGCACAATTTCTTGGAACAAGAATATTTACCTGATGAAATAAAAGGCACTACTCTATACCAACCTCAAAAAAATGCGAGAGAGGAAGAATTAAAAAAATTCCTACACGAACGTTGGCGTGGTAAATATGGATATTAGGAGTTTTTAAAAATATAAAACTCCTAATATCCATCTCTTATGATTTTATAAAAATAAAGGCCTCTATGGAGGCCTTTATTTTTATGGGGATATTAGTTTATTTTTTCAGGAACAGCTCTTCCAACAATGCCACTAGCAGCGCCTCTGTCACCACCCTCATGGTATTCAGCGTCTTCGTTTACTTCCCAAAGATCATACAATTCTTTACCTGCTATAATATTCTTAGCAGCCAACATGGCTGTCATCATACTATGGTCTTGGTTATTGTATTTATGCATACCATTACGACCTACTAAGTACAGACCTTTATACTCTTTGATAGCTGCTCTAATGACTGCTAAATGATCTTTGTATTCATGATCGTATACAGGATATGCTTTAGGTTGTCTTACTACATAACCATCCACTACTGCTTCTGGTTTTGTTAAACCAATTTGATTGATCTCTTTGGTACCTAATTTAATTAAATCTTCATTACTACTTGTCCACAAACCATCCCCCTCAAAACAGAAATACTCCAAACCGTAACAGGCCATATTAGGATCTGGCACCATATAAGGACTCCAAGACTTAAAGTTTTGAATTCTACCCACTTTTACATTGGGCTCGTGAATATAAATCCAGTTATCATGGAATGCATCTTGGTCTTTACAAATTAACACCACGGTTAAAAAGTCTCTGTATTTTAATTCACTCGCAGCATGCAATACATTAGGCGCAAATGCAGGTGCCACTGCTGGAATCAATTCTCTCATTGGTGCAGAAGACAATACATAATCGAAGCCTTCCAAAGTTTCGCCAGTAGTCGTATATACTTTCCAAGTATCTCCTGTCTTTTCTATTTTGTTAACGCCTTTGTTCATTTCAATTTTCACACCCAAAGCCTTGCTCTTCACCACACACTCTTCCCACATCATACCTGGACCACGTTTTGGATAACGGAAAGAATCAATCAAAGTCTTTATAACCTCTCCTTTGCTTTTCTTGCCACTTGGCTTGAATAAAGCATTCCAAACAGCACTACTTAAAGACAATCCTTTAATTCTTTGTGCAGCCCAATCAGCAGAAATTTCTTTACAAGGAATACCCCATACTTTCTCCGTATAAGTCTTGAAGAAAATATTGAACAAACGTTTCCCAAATTGATTGGTTACCCAATCTTCAAAATTCTGTGGGTCTTTGATGGGGAATAATTTCGCTTTTAAATAACTCATTACACATAAAAAGCTTTCAAAGATGCCCAATTTCATCAATGCTTCATAAGCAGCTAATGGATAAGAGAAGAATTTCTTATTGTAAAAAATACGAGAGCTTCTTGGACGCTCTAATAATTCATCATTCAAAATCTCCGTCCAAAAATCTTCCACTTCTTTAGACTTTGAGAAGAAACGGTGTCCACCAATATCAAAATGATACCCTTTGTATGATTCGGTTCTTGAGATACCTCCAACGTATTGTGGATCTTTTTCAAATACGGTCACCTCTTGTGCAGCCTTACCTAATAAATAAGCCGCTGTTAAACCTGCAGGACCCGCACCAATGATTGCTACTTTCTTAGCCATGTATGGAAAATTTGCCCAAAATTGCAAAATAAAACCCGGATTGCCATCAATATTGCCAAAGAGTTTATTTTAAGCCTTATTTTTGTTCTTATGAGCAATCAAAGTTCCGTAAAATGGATCACTAAGCATTTCTCCGCATTAATGGTAGATGAGTTATATGCCATTTTAAGACTAAGAAGTGAGGTCTTTGTGGTGGAGCAAAACTGTGTTTTTTTAGACATGGATAACAATGACCAAATTGCTTATCACACCATGGGATGGTTGGATAATGCATTGGTTGCTAGTACAAGATTATTTGATGTAGATCAGAGTTATAAAGGCTATCAAAGTATTGGCCGTGTGGTAGGATCTCCTCGTCACAGAGGAATGGGAATTGGGAAACAATTAATGCAATACTCTATCGCAGAATGCGAAAGATTATTTGGCAAACATGCCATTAAAATTGGAGCACAATTATACTTGAAGAAATTTTACGAAGAACAAGGATTTGAACAATCAGGTGAAATGTATTACGAAGATGCCATTGAGCATATTCCAATGATCAAAAAATAAATTTAAACAACTACAAGATTTTGATTAATTCGGCATTGATTACTTCATTTCAATTTCCAAATACTGCGCAGTATGCGTTTTTGATTTTTTGATCATTTGTTCGGGCGTTCCAGTAAACTGAACAGTACCTCCTGCTGAACCACCTTCTGGTCCCATATCGATGATATGATCAGCCATTTTAATTACATCCATATTATGTTCAATTACCAATACTGTATTACCTCTATCCACCAAGCGATTTAATACACCAATAAGCAATTGGATGTCTTGAAAATGCAATCCTGTAGTAGGCTCATCCAAGATATAAAAAGTTTTACCAGTATCTTTTTTACCTAACTCAGTCGCTAATTTAATACGTTGTGCTTCCCCACCACTCAGTGTTACAGCTGATTGTCCTAAAGTAATATACCCCAATCCTACTTCTTGTAATACTTTTACTTTTCTATAAATAAAAGGAACGGCTTGAAAGAATTCACAAGCTTCTTCAACCGTCATGTTCAATACATCACTTATAGATTTGCCTTTATACCTTATTTCTAAAGTCTCTCTATTGTACCTTTTTCCAGCACATTTCTCACAGTGTACATATACGTCTGGTAAAAAATTCATCTCAATCACACGCATACCTCCACCCTCACAAACTTCGCATCTCCCCCCTTTTACATTAAACGAGAATCGTCCCGCCTGATAGCCTCTGATTTTTGCTTCTGGTACAGCTGCAAATAGGGTTCTGATATCTGTGAAGAATCCGCAATAAGTAGCAGGATTACTTCTAGGCGTTCGACCAATTGGAGATTGATCAATTTCAATTACTTTATCTATATGCTCTAAACCTGTTACAGATGTATAAGGCAATGGTTTAGTCTTACTATTGTAACAGTGTTGGGACAAGATTGGATACAAGGTTTCATTGATTAATGTCGACTTGCCTGATCCACTCACACCTGTTACTAGAATTAAGCTACCCAATGGAAGGCGGACATTAACTTTTTTTAAAGTATTCCCTGAAGCCCCTTTAATTTCAATATGATGTCCATTTCCTTTCCTGCGCTCTTTGGGAATGTCAATTGACTTCTTACCCGACAAATACAATGCAGTATCTGATTTTAACTTTAAAAAAGATTTAGGTGTACCCGCTGCAACAATATGCCCGCCATGTATTCCCGCTCTAGGACCAATATCAACTAGGTAATCCGAAGCCATCATGATATCTTTATCATGCTCTACCACTAAAACTGTATTACCAATATCCCTTAGCTGTTTTAATGCAACAATTAAACGCTGATTGTCTCTTTGGTGTAATCCAATAGATGGTTCGTCTAATATATAAGTGATCCCTTGAAGTTGAGAACCAATTTGTGTTGCTAAACGAATTCGTTGAGACTCTCCTCCACTTAAAGATTTAGAGGGTCGGCTTAAAGACAAATATGACAAACCCACATTCATTAAAAATTCAATACGATCATTGATTTCTTTTAAAATACCACTTGCAATTTGTGTATCTTTTTTATCCAATTTTTTAGGCAGTTCCAAAAACCATTTTTGCAAATCATTTAAATGCATCTCATTTAATGTTGCAATATTTTGTTCATTTACTTTAAACCAAAGACTTTCTTTTTTAAGTCTTGCTCCATTGCATGAAGCACAGGTGTTTAATTCCATAAAGCCCTCTACCCACCCCTTTAAATGATCCGTACTTTGAGAGGAAGTAAACCATCTTTTTAACATAGGTACAATTCCTTCATAACTGCCAGTATACATATCAGGGATTTGCTCATCATTTAAATCTAATCCTAAACTTGTACTTATATTTTTATCACCAAACAAAAGCAAGTCCAAATGATCCTTTGGTAAGCTATCAATAGATTTATCTAGGTTAATCTTATGTTTTCTTGCAAATTGTTTTACTTGTGCAAATACACTCGCTTCGCGTGCTTCTCCTAAAGGAGCAATTCCACCTGCATTTACACTCAATGATCTATCTGGCATGATTAATTCCATGTCGATGGTATACACATTACCTAACCCTTTACAAGTAGGACAAGCACCATAAGGAGAGTTGAATGAAAAACTATTTGGAGAAGGTGTCTCATAACTCAATCCAGTATCTATACACATTAATTGTTTTGAATACTGAATCGTTTTTTCTTTCCCTTCTTCTAAAACAAATAATAGGTCTTTACCCATTTTTAAACTTTGCTGAACGCTATCTGCCAATCTGGTTTTCATAGCATCCGTTACCGGGATACGATCTACTACAATTTCAATATCATGTATTTTATAGCGATCTACCTGAAACTTAGGTTTTAGCTCAATAATCTCGCCATCTACTCTGACTTTAACAAACCCTTTTTTCCTTATCTCTTCAAATAATTCTCTGTAATGACCTTTTCTACCTCTAACAACTGGCGCTAATAGATTAATCTTTTTATCCTTAAACTTCTTTTGTATGTCATGAATAATTTCGGCCTCAGAGAATTGCACCATCGGCTTCCCGGTTTCATAGCTGTAAGCTTTTCCAGCCCTCGCAAACAATAACCTTAAAAAGTCATATAATTCAGTCACTGTTCCGACAGTGGACCTAGGATTCTTATTGGTTGTTTTTTGTTCTATGGCAATCACAGGAGATAATCCAGTAATTTGATCGACATCTGGGCGCTCCATATCTCCCATAAATTGTCTGGCATAGGCGCTGAAGCTTTCCATATAACGACGCTGACCCTCGTTATAAATTGTATCAAATGCCAGGGAAGATTTACCACTACCACTCACTCCAGTAAAAACCACTAGTTGATTTTTGGGAATAGAAAGATCAAAATTCTTCAGGTTGTGAGCTCTAGCTCCTATTACTTCTATTTTCTCGTTTAAATTACTCATGTGTTAACGTAAAGTTATAACAACCATTCCTATAATTAGTTGACTTGACGCTGAAACATTTTGTAAATTTGTACCAGAAAAAGCCAAATTTCCTATGTTTGAAAAATTGCCAACCATCTACCTAAAAGCTAGGAACCTAACATTACTATTGGCAGTATTGCTTATTGGGATAAGTGCTTACTTTAATAGAATCACTGTTTTCCTATTGCTAAACATGGATGGAGGTGAATTTTTTGATCATTTTTTTAAATGGGCAACATGGGGTGCCGAAGGATGGGTGTGGATTCCATATTTTATGGTCCTGTTTGGTTGGTTTAAAAAAGATGCTAAGTTTATTTTAATCAATTTTCTATTATCCACGCTCATTACTCAGATTCCTAAAAATTTTATTTGGGATACTGTAAGCAGACCAATTGCAAGTGGTATTGCATTGAACGAAATACATACTGTACCGGGTGTAATAATGCATTCATGGAATAGTTTTCCATCAGGCCATACAGCTACTGCCTTCACCATTTTTTTATTGACAACCTACTTATTCCCCAATAAACTGGTCCTCTTAATAGGATTCATATACGCGATAATATGTAGTTATTCAAGAGTGTATTTAGGACAACATTTTCCGATGGACTTAGGGGGAGGTATGTTCGTTGCAGTTTTAAGCTTACAGTTGAGTATCCTAATTTGTCAGCGCATTTCAAGAAAAAATAAAAAGTCATAAAAGTAGATGAAAAAAAAGATCAAACAAGGGTGTAGTATTTTTTTAGTGTGCTTCATAGCAATGACTTCTTTGAATGCCCAAGACACGACACAACAAATCAATCTTTTCACTAAGAACGATCCAAGTCAATACGATAAACCTTATGTGATCTTAATTTCTGCAGACGGATTTAGAGCAGATTTCACAGAGCAATATGATGCAAAATTTTTACAAACAATTAGCAAAAAAGGGGTTCGTGCAAAATACATGCAACCCTCCTATCCATCTGTGACTTTCCCTAATCATTATACCATTGTTACTGGATTGTATCCATCACACCATGGGCTTGTAGACAACACCTATTTTGATGTGGCATCAGGGCAGCAATATAGCATGAGCAACAAAAAAATGGTAGGTGAAGGAAAATGGTATGGCGGTACTCCATTGTGGGTATTGGCAGAACAACAAAAAATGCTTTCAGCAAGTTTCTTCTGGGTTGCTTCGGAAGCGGATATTCAAGGCATTAAACCCACTTACCACTATATCTATAATGATAAAACATCTATTGGAACAAGAATTCAAGCTGTGAAAGATTGGCTGATGCTTCCAGAAGACAGACGTCCACACATGATCACCTTTTACTTTCCTGATGTGGACCATGACGCACATACATATGGACCAGAAGACCCTAGGGTAAAATCTTCGGTACAATTTGTAGACAGTAGTATCAATGCTTTACAACGAGCTTTATCCACCTTAAATTTACCTATCAACTATATTTTTGTTTCGGATCACGGCATGACCACAGTAGATGTAGACAATACTATTGGTTTGCCTGCAGAAGTGGATAAAAAATATTTTAATGTGCCATGGGGAGATGCTTTATTACACTTATATGCAAAAGATTCAAGTAAAATTGAATCTACTTATCAAGCTTTAAAACAAAATAAAAATTTCAAAACCTTTAAATTAGACGAGACGCCTGCTCATTGGCATTATAAAAAATCAGATGACTGGCATAACCGACTTGGTGACCTAATTTTAGTACCCAATTCAATCCATCAAGTTTTCAATCTAGGAACACGTAAACCAACACCTGGAAAACATGGATTTGATAACAAAGAGGTAGATATGAGAGCAAGTTTTATGGCATGGGGTCCTGCTTTTAAGAAAGGACTGCTGATAGAAGGATTTGAAAATGTTCATGTCTATCCACTTATTGCAAAAATTCTTGGCCTAAAAATTGATGAAAATAAAATTGATGGTCAACTAAAAGTACTTAAGCCAATTTTAAAAAAATAATCCAATAGAACTGCTTACTACTTTATTGCTTTATACATCTTACCGAGGCGCCCCCTTCAAGGACAAATCCGCTGGATTCAGTAAAAGCTGCATCTGTATTTCTTAAATAGCGAATATAATTAGTGGAACCATTAGAGGTTGATGTCCAAAAATAACCCCAGTCATTGATATTCCCTGAAGATCCTGCGTTACCCATATAACCACCTGGTAAACCAGTAAAGCCAGAACTATTGGTTGCACCTGTGTTGGGAGAAGTCCAATGTACAATACCAGCTTCTTTTAATTTGCCACCAGCATTCGTTCCAAGATAAGTATTCAAAGTATTGAAGTCCGCCCTAGTGGGTACTCTAAAACCTATTGGGCAAATATTTCTAGCATCATTGACTGCATAGCCGTTGTATAACTTTCCGTACACTGTATTGTAGGATGCGTCATAATTATAGTAACACCAAGAGGGTAATACTACAGATCTACTAAAAGCCAAATTAGCTCTTTCTATTGCTGTTCCATCTTGATAGGTCTCTACATCTAAATTATACTTCATCCAAACCTGTGTACCTATGGTAACGGTCTCTACTACATGATTGACTAAAAATCCTTGAGGCACCACTTGAGAAAGTAGATGATTGATAAAAAAAATACCGACTAAAAACAAAATTTGCTTTTTCATCATCTAAAAGTTTTTTACAATGGTTGCATAAAAATTAGTTCCATCATAAACCAAAGTAACAATATCTAATTTTGAAGCAGTAGTGGTTAAAACAGGCACAACGCCACCAGCCCATTTCCATGCAGCAGGGAAACTCACCGTTCTTGAACCGGTTGCATCTTGCACAAATTTCACTAGGTAGGTACCAACTGCAGGATTGCTCGTATTTAGTGTGGTAATATTTGCTCCTAGATTAATTGTAAATACATTACCTGTACTTAAATCTATATTCGTTGTAGCTGATGCTGTTGTGGCTGAAGGCATCGTTAATTTAAAACGTTTCGCAGTTATATCCCCTGTAGCATTAATAGAACTAGCATTCGCTGCACCTAAATTTGGAGTAATCAAAGTGGGTGTGTTTTCTTTTACTACCAATCCTGTACCTGTTGTTCCAATGGTACTTAATGCGCCTGCTGCAGAGTTCGACACTATGCCACTTACATTTAATCCAGTTACATTCAGTCCTGTAAAGCTAGGAGAACTTGTCGTTGCGATTGCTTGACCAATATTGATGGTATTGCCCCCAGCTATATTCACTCCAGTCCCAGCCACTATTGTAGCTTGTTTATTATTAAAGAGCTGCCAATCTGTGGAAGATAGTGCACCAGTATTATTACTAGTAGCTGTTTGAATCGAAACTGAATTGGCAGTTCTACTCAATGGTGCTGTAAAACTTAATGGCGCTTCGAAATCAGTTCCAGAAATTGCTTCAGCGACTATTCCAGATCCATTGGCTTTTAAAATACCATTATTGGTTCCTGCACCTCCATAACTTGCTCCAATCACAGATGCATTCCAAGTACCTGTTGTAATGGTACCTAGTGTAGTTAAAGATGTCGTACCTACAATCGGTGAAGCGCCAATGGTATTATAAGATATTGTTTTTGCAGAAGATCCATTAAAACTTGCAGAAGATGCTGCGCCTGTTCCAGAACTATTAAAAGTTAAAGCATTGGTTGTATTTGCAGCAATGGTAATATCCGCGCTTCCATTAAATCCCACTCCGTTTATCGACCTTGTATTTTCTAAAATAGTTGCAGTTCCTGCATTACCTGTGGTATTTTGATTCAATGTGGGAATATCAGCAGCCACTAAAGCTCTAAAGCTAGGAGCCCCATTGATACTATTAGGCGCCGCATAAATGGTGTTCGCAGACTGAACTCCTATAGCATTCATTTTATTATTGAAAGTATTCCAATCAGTGGAATTTAAATATCCACTAGAACTCGCGCTTGCTTGTGCAATAGATAACTTCGTGGTATTTGAATTATAACTCAAAGGTGCATCGGTCGTTAAAAAACCATTCACAGCTGTTTTCACTCTCGCATCCGTAAAATATAAATTGGTTCCCTCACTAATATCAGCACTTGTCAATACAATGGATCCTGTTGTATATCCGTTTACAGAAGACACTGCAGCAGGCATTAATAATTCCAGCCAATTACTTAATACAGTTGGATCTGAAGCACTTAACACATAGTTCTTGCTATTATCTGTTCTGATAGCAATACTACCCACCACTGCAGATGACAATGCCAACATTTGTGCTTGCGAACTCACTACATAACCACTCGAAAAAGAAATCGCTGGGATTTGTGAAGTAGGAACTTTTCCATTTGAATTCAAACTTGCTACACCATTCGCTACTCCTTTGTCTAAAGGACCTATCTTATTATTAAATGTATTCCAATCGGCACTACTTAAATAACCAGAAGTACTTGAACTTACTTGACTAATGGAGATATTACTTGAAACATTGGTTAAAGGATTACTGAAAGTTAAAGGTAGCTGATAATCTGATGAAGTTGCTGCGCTGACTAAACCATTGCCATCTGCTTTCAAGATGCCATTGACTGTACCTGCCCCTCCCACTGTTTCTCCAATAACAGAGCCATTCCAAACACCTGTACTGATTGTACCTAAAGTAGTGATATAGATAGATCCAAAACTTGGTGCTGCACCAATAGAATTATAAGAAAGGATCTTCATAGTTGTTCCATCAAAAGTCTCTGTTGGCATAGCCCCCATTCCTGAAGGACTAAAAAATAATTTATTGGTGGTCGATGCTTTAATGGTAATATTGGCTGTTCCATCAAATGCAACTGAATTAATAGTTCTTGGTGTTAATAGTGCAGTGGCAGTTGCCGCATTACCTGAAGTGTTGGAGGCATTATTGGGAATATCTGCTGCTGTTAGCGCTCTGAATTGAACAGCACCAGCAACACCAGTAACTGGCCCTGCTAAAAAATAATTTGGATTGACTGTTCCTGATAAGCCATTCAAGGTATACTGTGGAATATTCAATACCTGTCCACTAAAACTTGCAGCACCTGAGTTTCCATTTGTAGTAAAAGAACTAATTGAATTGGTATATCCTGCATTAAAATGATCAAAGTCAACATTGCTTATAAGACCCGCAGTCACAGCACTTGCGTTGGCCATGGGTATATTCAGTGTATGTGTTGCACCAATCGAGGACCAATTAGGCACTAAACCTGCAGTCCCAGGACTAGCAAAACTTTGAACTTGACTGGTTAATCCGTTTAAATTGTACAATTGTGCATGATTGGTCACATTATCCAATCCTATTTTTGAAGCTTGAATACCTGTAGCAATTTTAGCATCTGTAATGGAAGCATCAGGGATCCCCATTGATGCAACTTGATTGTCTACATAATCCTTGGTTGCTTTTACTGTAGGATAGTTAATATCATTGTATTCAGTCGTAACAGTTAAGTCAATTGATTTATTTAGAATTGACTCCCTTAATTCAATACGATTTGATAAATAGACTGTATCCTCTAAACTAAGCTTTGTATTAATTCTATTAGATAAAAAAAGAGTATCCTCTAAACTAAGCTTTGTATTAATTCTATTAGATAAATAAAGAGTATCTATAGGCTTGAGCCGATCATTGATTCTATTTGACAAATAAATTGTATCAGATAATCTTAAACGATTTTCAATTCTATTGGATAAATAAGCTGTGTCAATAGATTTAAGCCTTGATTCTATTCTATTAGAAATGGATACTGTATCAAATGTTTTAGCATTCCATTGAGTTGGTGTTATATATTTTACACCACTGTCCTGAATTGTAAGCTTTGTATTGAATAATGAATCAATACTTGTTTTATCATGCACTGCTATTTTTCTAATGTATGGAGCTAGCATTTTTAAAGTATCTGCCGTATTTAATTTAAGGTTGAATTGATTATTCAATTCCTTCTCCACACCACCAGAAGATAAACTATATAAAGCATAAGGTACAATTCCAAAATCAGTAGCCCCTAATGCAATGAGATGTTCCCTGTAATCCCAATTAGACAATGGCGCTTCTGGCTCAATTGCAATTTTTATTTGTAATTGGTGTTTCCCAACTGACCAATCAATCGTTGATAATTGATTGTGCACGCCTCCAAGATACTGACCTTTACCAATGAGCAATGAAAATAATCCCCAATCATCTGTTTTAGTCTTATGCAATTCCTGCATTAAAACAAACGATGGCTCATTCTTTGAGACAATGTCAATATTGATAAAAATAACTCTTTGGTTTACAAAATTGCCTGCATAGTCTTTAGCTACACCTTGAAATGGAATACCCAAGGTCTGAACTTGTCCATTTCCAAAGAAAGGCAGTAAAAAAAAGAGTAAAAGAGTGGAATTAAAATAATTATAAAATATTCTAAATGGATTGAAGGATAATAGAGGTATATTCATTGCTGTAAAAAGACAAATTATATCTAATAAAAGAATGAGGCATAAACCTCAAAATTGAGATCGTAAGCATCCCGATCTTTACAATCTCAAATGAAATACACCTTGAATAAAATCTGTTACTTGATCCTGTGCTTACTGCCTATATGCTCAATAGGTCAAACAGATAAGTATAAATCCTTAGCTACATTAAATAAAATAGGCTTAAAAGTAGATTCTAACTTTCTTTTAACCTTTTCACAAGCCAATCAACTAATGAACGCTTGGGATAGCTTATACGAAATTGGCAAAAAAATACAAGTTGCAAATACCTTACCAGATGAAATATGGGAATCATGTATTCAACAAGAAATTAATTGGGCTAAAGCTCAAAACAAAACTAAACTTTATAATCAATTACATTATTATTTAGCGCATCTCTATCATTCTCAGAAGCTATATTCAAAATCAATTCCAATTCAGGAACAATTAATCCATAAAGATAGACACTTATCAAAACTGCAATTAAAAAAAACCTATGCAAAACTTGAAAAAGCATACTTACTAACCAATCAGATTGATAAAGCATTGGTGATTAGAAAAAAAAGATTGGACATGGGCTTTGTTGTGAGCTCTTATGATCTCTACTTAGATTTTGAATTATATGAATTAGCATTAAAAGAGTTCTTGCTTTATGAACAAAATAATTTTTCAAAAATAGTAGATCAATACAATTACTACAAAACAGTTGGAGGCATCTATTTAGAATTAAATAAAATAGATAGTGCAAAAAAATATTTTAATAAAGGATTAGAAATTTGTGAGTACCAACTGAAATTTCCAGATGCAAAAACACCCAAGAATATCCATCAAAATGGGAAATCTACTTTTCAAGGGTTTCTTGGAAGATGCAATATGGAAGAAGGTAATTTTAAAAATGCAATACAATTGCTAGAATTGGACATTAAGCAAAGTGAGGATGACAAGATCAACAAACTATTCAAAATGATGCATCTTGCGAATTGCTTCATTGAAATCAATTCAATGCCTGATGCAAAAAAATACCTAATTGAAATCGAAAAATTAGCAAAAAATAAAGAGGATAAAAGAATAGGTATTAGGCTGAGTGCATTAAAATCAAAATACTTCAAACAAAGTCAACAAATAGATTCCGCCTTGTATTACTCAAATCAATATATACTACAAAAAGAGCTCCAAATTGCATCTATTCGGAAAAATCAGGCCTTAGTATTATTGAGCAATATTGAATCTGATGCTAGAAAAAGGGATTTAATCATTACAAAATCAAACTTAGATAAAGCAAAATTTGAAAAGAAAGCACAAATAGCTTCTTTATGGGCTAGTATTGTTATTGCATTAATGGCTACGATTAGCCTTATCTTACTTTACATAAAAAATATTGAGAAGACAAGAAGTAAGTTCATTATTGAGCAGAAAAACGAAGAAAATGAAATATTACTAAAGGAATTACACCATAGGGTTAAAAATAATTTACAAGTCATTTATAGCCTGATCAATTTACAAAAAAGAAGACTTGAAACACCTGAACTTAACCAGTCTTTATCAATGGTTCAGCATCGAATCAAAACAATGTCATTGGTACATCAAAATCTCCACGAAAATGACAACTTAAAAGATGTGAATTTAGAAAATTACATTCAAACTATTACCGACTACCTAAAATCACTCTATTTTAATGAGGATAAACTCATTGAAATACAATTAAATATTGATACAAGTATTGTACTCTCCATGGACAAATCAATCACTATTGGTTTGTTAATGAATGAAATTATCTCAAACAGTCTAAAATATGCATTTAAAGACCAAGCATCTGGCATCATTACAATTGAAGTCCTACCACATCAAGCTGGCTTACAGATGAAAATTGGAGACAATGGCAAGGGGTATAAGGAAGAAGATTTGGAAAAGAAAAGCCTAGGCATTTATTTAATCAAAAATTTAGTAAAGCAAATCCAAGGCAGGTATGAGGTAGAACACTTAAAAGGAACAACTTATATCATTTATTTTAAAGCTTAAATATGATCAAGAATAGAAAAATATTGATTCTCGAGGACGAGCTAATTGTAGGACTAGACTTACAAGAAATTTTAATCCAAGAAGGGTATAAAACCAATTTAGTGCATTCTTTTGAGGAGGGTATGCTTGAATTGACAACTTTTCAACCTCAACTTATACTGTGTGATATCAACTTAAATGGTAGAGCCAATGGGATAGATTTTGCAAAAGAAACCATTAAAATTTACCCCTTTACTGAAGTGATCTATATTACGAGTTACGCGAGTATTAAATATACCGAAGAGGCGGATGAGACGGATCCTATTAATTATATTGTAAAACCTTGGAACGAAGAACAAATTAAAGTTGCCATAAGGATTGCATTTAATTATATAGATTCAAAGAAAGAGCATATGCACCTCATGAGCGAGCTAAGTCATTCAGAATACAGGATTTTAAGTTTAATTGCGCAACAAAAGACCAGTAAAGCTATAGGAGAAGAACTTTTCATCTCAGAAAAAACAGTACGCAATCATAGATACAATATCAGTAAAAAATTAAATCTAGAAAACAATAATAATAGCCTGCTAAAATGGGCTATTGCAAATTTCAGTAAATAGTATAAGGCATAGGCCCCACAAAAATATTGGTATAATTCAGTCTATTTGTTCGACTAAATCAAACCTATTGAGAAAATTTAATACTGTGCTAAAGCCTATCCTATTTATATTCTTTTTTTATTTTGGACTTTTCATTATTTCAAATGCACAAGTTAAAATACTCACCGAAAAAGAAAAAGATGCAATCTATCTTTCAAATTCTTGGAAAGACTTCTGGAAAAAATTTGAACTAAAGCATCAATTTATTCAAATAGGTGCGCAATACTCAACAGAATCGACCTCGTTAAAAAAATACCAAAGTCCATTCTTATATGATAGCAAAAATGAAAAAGCTTTTCCGATTGGATTTAAATTTGGCGCTAGAATAGATTTTCAATACAAAAAGAAAACAAATTGGAGCTCCAATATCTATTTAAATTATTTATCAAGTTCAATCCAAGAATCAACAACAATTGATCTTCCACCTTTGATTGATCAATTTTACGCCTACCCTACTAAAAATCCTACATGGTATCTTGGCCTTCAACTGCTTTATAAAAAATCAATCTTAAAAAGTAAAAATAACATCACAACAATTAACTGGATCATTGGACCTGGTTTTGACTTACAAATTAGTCCACAAAATATCGATCAAAAACAATATAAAAGAGCTAATTATTACCTACTCAGTGGCATTACAGGCTTTGAACTTACCAATCTGAAAAGACAATCAATTGGTTTCCAGTATCAATATGGCATCAACGCATTGAATAGTTTCATCGAATCAAAATTTTCTTCATGGCAATGCATTTTAAGCATCCCAATTCAAAATTAACAATGAAATTTTCACTTTTTCAACTTATCATTCTGCTTGGTTTATGGTCATGCTCTAAAGATACAGACCATTCTGAGTTGGCAAAAAATATGCTTTCAGGTAAGACATGGTATTTAGACTATACGATACAAAACAATTCAACAAAATCCTTTATTGGAAGAAACACTTATTATATCCAATTTAAAGAAGATCAAACAACAGTTGATGCAGATGGAATTAACGGTAAGTATCAAGTTATATCTAATAAAAACCAATTATTTCTTTTGGTAAATGGAACTACCATCAATGGTATTTCAGCCAACTACAATTATCAAATAGATAAAATTGGTTATGAGACACTTATTATATCCTACACTCAAAATAATAGCTTCATTCAAAAAATATTTACAATTAAACATTAGTGAAACACCTATTATTGAATATGATTAGTTTTATACTATGTACCAATTGCATTTGTAAAGCACAATCTCTGTCTATGCAAATGAATAGCATTGTCAGTAATAGCAATATGACAACTTGTAGTCTTCCATTCCAATTTGATGCCCAAGCAAATTGCCTAGTCATTACAAATGGTTTATCGATCTATACACCACCTTCAGTAAATGGCAAATTTAAACTGGACTGTGAAGTGACCATCAAGTTCAATCATTATGGATTAAAAATCAGCCCACAACCCATCGGCAATCTTGCTAAAATTCAATTATTACATCAAAATCTTTCTCAGTCTACCTTTCGTATTCGCTTTTTCGATATTTCAGGCAGGTTGGTTTTGGAAAAATTAAGTACGGGCATGGCCTTATCCTATGGGACACTCATCAACACAAACAACTTAATCCCAGGTATCTACATAGTTCAAGTGCTTTCTGCCAATTCTGTGGATTTATTACAAGTAATAAAACAAGACTAATTTATTTTGAACAAAGTATTACTTATTTTAAGCTTTCTCTGTTGCATTTCATGGAATGTTTTAGGTCAGCATATCCCAACTGGTATTCCATTTCAAGGTATTGCTAAAGATTATGCTGGCGCACCTGCCAATGAAAGAAAAATATATATCCAAACAAATCTAATTGCAGGATCTATTACCGGAAAATCTATTTATTCAGAAATACACGAAACTACAACAGATGGATTGGGTGTATTCTCTATTATGATTGGACAAGGTAAAAAAACAGCAGGTCATATTCAATCTATTACAGAGATTATCTGGGAAGATGGCCCCTATTACCTCGGGATAGAACTTGCAATTATGCCCAATGCCCCGATACAAAATTGGCAATATCAAAATAATTGGATCAATATGGGCACCACAAGCTTTGGAATAGTACCTTATGCTTTCTATGCTGTGCAAACGAGTGGTCTTCAAGCTAAATTAAATGCAAGTGACACAGCTCAAATGTTAAGAAATTATGTAAAAACACAAGTCATTAAATTATTAGATAGTGCCATTGGCTCTAAACTTTCTGCGAAAGATACAATAGCCATGCTGGCCCCGTATATCAAAAATACCGCTATTGACACTATAAAAGTTGTGGCAAGCAATCCAGTCTCCACTTCTACACCATTTAGTGGGGCTTACAATGATTTAACTGAAAAACCCATACTTTTTAGTGGGGTTTACAATGACTTGACAGGGAAGCCTGATTTGTTTGATTTGGAATATGATAGTTTGAAAAACAAACCCCTACTTTTTAGTGGAGCTTATACTGATTTAACTGAAAAGCCAAATTTATTCGATGGAGATTATACAAAACTTAGGAATAAGCCGATTTTATTTAGTTGGGAATATGATAGTTTGAAAAACAAACCTGTATTATTTGATGGAGATTACAATACTTTAATTAATAGACCCAGCTTATTTAATGGTGATTATAATACTTTAACTAATAAACCAGTATTCACTTTAAATGGAGATATCACCAACAATGGCAATATCACTACCCTAGCGAATTCTGGAGTGGCATCTGGCACTTATGGTAATGGTTTGCAAATTCCCATTTTAAGTATAGATGAAAAAGGAAGAATTATTGCTGCAAGTAATAGTATTATTTCACCCAATAGTTTCCCCAATAAAACCAATACACAGAAAAATGCCATGTCCAATGTATCTACAGGGACAGTGATTTGGTGTAGTGACTGTGGCACTAGAGGACAGATGCAAGTGTACAATGGATTTGAATGGACAGATTTAACTGGTGCACCAGCATTAACCAATGATATTAGCTTTGGATCAATTAGTACTTCTAATATTAGTTCTAGCAGTGCATCCATTACAACCTCTATCAATACAGATGGAGGCAATACGATTACTTTAAGAGGAATTGTCTGGGATACCAGTATTCATCCCACCATTGCTTTAAGTACTAAAACGAGTTCAGGTACTGGAACTGGCACTTTTAGTACATCTATATCTGGATTATCAGCAAGCACCGTGTATTATGTTCGCACTTATGCTACCAATGGCAATGGAACAGTTTATGGAAATGAAATTAGTTTTACAACAATAGGCATCATACCAAGTTTAACAACTACTAATGCAAGTAGTATCAATATCAATGGATTTACCACTGGAGGTAATATTAGTAGTGATGGCGGTAATTTAGTGACTTATAGAGGTATATGTTGGAGTACGATTGCAAATCCAACTATTAATGACAATCGAATACTGAGTGGAACTGGCACAGGAACCTTTACCATTACCCTTGCTAATTTAAATGTGGGGACTACATATTATGTTAGAGCATTCGCTACCAATAGCGCAGGCACTGCATATGGAAATCAACACACTATCAATACTTCTAGTTTAGTTGCAGGGACATCTTACAAAGGTGGTAAAATTGCTTATATTTTTCAATCGGGTGATGCTGGTTATGTTGCAGGAGAAACACATGGGTTTATTATCATGAATCATGCAATGGGTATGCAAGCTGCTTATGGTGGCTATAATGCAAGTACCGGATATTTTACCTCTCCTGGAACTTCTATGAATTTTGGTACAGGAAGGAACAACACACTATTACTTTATAATTTGACAGGAAATAATGCAGCAAAATATATTTACAATGTTAATTATGATGGCTATAATGATTGGTATCTTCCAAGTTATTATGAATGGCTTAAAATTGGCCCCAATTGGACTAGTCTAGGGATTCCCTATGGGTCTTATCAAAGTTCATCAGAAGTATCACAGCAGAATAGCGCATTTTTTGATGTGTATAATAGTTATGGATGGATTTCAGCAAGTATGAGTAATAGCAGTAAGACAAGTTTGTATAATGTAATAGGGATTAGGAATTTTTAGATTAGCGCACTTCGTTCGCTGATCCATTGGGGTGGGTCAGATAGAAACAAAGCCTGCTTGCTGCGCAAGCTGCTTTTGTGTTTCAGTCCATACGCTTACAAGCGAGCTTGATGCTACCGTCCTGAAACACAAAAGCCTCAGCATTTATGCTGAGGCTTTGTTTCTATCTGTCGGGAAGACAGGATTCGAACCTGCGACCCCTTGGTCCCAAACCAAGTGCGCTACCGGCCTGCGCTACTTCCCGTTCCTATTACAATTGGCATTGTAAATATTGTTTACCGGTTAAAATCCAAAATAAGAACTTAAGTGCGGAGAGGAAGGGATTCGAACCCTTGGTACAGTTTAACCCGTACGGCAGTTTAGCAAACTACTGATTTCAGCCACTCATCCACCTCTCCTCCGAAACCTCTTTCGAGGGGTGCAAAAATAAGCACTAGAAAGTTAAATTCCTAAAAAAAATCCGGAATAAACTAAATAAAGTTCATTCCGGACCAATATCTTATCTAATGAATAATGAAGTGATTCAATTAAAAAGGCGCCTACATTGCAGCTAACTGAACTTTCTGTGTCAACTCCATCACATTCTCTCTAAACATGGAATCTGTGTCCATTAAATCCTTCACTGTTTGACATGAATGGATCACCGTAGTATGATCTCGGCCTCCAAAATGTTCTCCAATCGTTTTTAATGAATTCTTCGTAAATGCTTTTGCAAGGTACATCGTAATCTGACGTGCTTGTACGATCTCACGTTTACGTGTTTTTTGTAATAATTTATCATAAGGCACTTCAAAGAATTCACAAACCATTTTTTGAATAGCATCGATGGTAATTTCCTTGCTGCTTGTCTTCACAAAATTGCGCAGTACCTTTTTCGCCAATTCAACATCAATTTCCTTCTTGTTCAAAGAAGACTGTGCCAATAATGAGATCAATGCTCCTTCCAATTCACGCACATTGGTGTTGATATTGTAAGCCACATATTTCACTACTTCTTTAGGCATATCTAAACCATCCGCCTTCATCTTCTTCTCTAGGATCTCAATTCGAGTTTCATAGTCAGGTACTTGAATATCTGCGCTCAAGCCCCATCTAAATCTGCTTAATAAACGCTCCTGTAATCCTTCAAGATCTTTAGGTGCTTTATCAGAAGTCAATACCAATTGTTTCCCACTTTGATGCAAATGGTTGAAGATCGCAAAAAATGCGTCTTGAGACTTCTCAGCTCTATTAAAAAACTGAACATCGTCAATGATCAACACATCTATTAACTGATAAAAATGAATAAAGTCGTTGATCGCATTGTTACGGCTATGGTCTTGGAACTGATTGATGAATTTCTCAGAACTTACATACAAAACCACTTTGTTAGGATGGATGCGTTTAACATCGTTTCCTATCGCTTGGGCCAAATGTGTTTTTCCCAATCCCACACCACCATAAATGACTAGTGGGTTAAAAGAGTTGGCTCCAGGTTTTTCCGCCACTGTTTTACCAGCACGGCGGGCTACCCTATTACAATCTCCTTCAATGAATGAATCAAATGTATAATTATGATTTAATTGAGGGTCAATTTGCATTTTCTTTAATCCTGGGATCACAAACGGATTCTTCACAGGATTATCAATCACCAACGGGAAATTCATCTCGTTGTTATTATATGTTTTCATACCACTTGCCGGCACATCCATTGAGCCTTTATTCTTAGATCCATTGGCGCCACTATCCACCATAATACGGTACTCTAATCTAGCTTCCTTTCCAAGCTCACGCTTTAGCGTTTTTGCTAATAAGTTCACGTAATGCTCTTCAATATATTCGTAAAAGAATTGACTAGGTACCTGGATCATTAGAACCTGATCTTTCAATTCAACTGGTTGAATCGGCTCAAACCATGTCTTGAAATGTTGCCATTCAACAATGTCTTTGATGATCTTCAAACAATTCGTCCAAACTAGTTCTGCGCTCTTAGCCATTTTGTTTTTCTAAACCTTTATATTATGAACAAGTAAAATCTGTCTTAGTACCCTGGATTCGTTTCTCATAAACCGGTATGCGAATATGAACACTTTATGTTGAAAAAAAAACTTTTTTTTTTGGTTTTTTTTACATGTACCATAAACACTATTTCCTAGACTATGCTACCACTTATGCCAGGCGTTCAAGTTAATGACTTTTTCTTAAAAAAGTCTAGTTTATCCACTTATTTTATTGCCTTTTTGACCGGTATGATGGCAATAAAAAACGAATGCCCATTTGTTTTAATTCAGCGCCAAATAGTTATGGTCAATAATTGCTACCTTTAGGTTTATAAATTATATTATGAGCTACGAATTAGTCGGCAAATTGATTGCCAAATACGAAACAATCCAGAGAAAAGAGACGTTTAAAACTAGAGAATTTGTAATTGAGAAGTCAGACGACATCAATGGCAAAACCATTACCAATTATGTGAAATTTCAATGTGTTCAAGACAGAACCACTATGCCTGATAGGTTCAATATTGGAGACACCGTGAAGGTTTTGTTTAATATTAAGGGGTCTAAATGGAATAAAGATGGAAAAGACAATTATATCACCAATTTAGACGCTTGGAGAATGGAAGCAGTTGCATTAGGCGGAGACATTGCTCCTTCTGATGCAGGTGCCTACTTTGATATGCCAGCTGGCGATCTAGGTGACACAAGTGACGATTTACCGTTCTAAACCTCCTAGTAAAACAGAAGCATTTTTTAGGATAAACACCTAACCCCATGCAAACAAGATTACAACTTAAAATGACACCAGCCGACGCAGCAAATGCGTCGGTTTTATTATCTATCATCGCCAATCAAATTGGCCGACCTCAAGCACAAATCAATGGCTTTCAAATTCTGAAGCAATCCATTGACGCAAGGAGCCGCCAACAAGTCTGGATCAACCTTACACTTCAGGTATTTATTGAAGAGCCTGTTTCAGACAGATTGGTTGCGCCTTTCTTATTCCCGATCCTTCCAAAAAATGCAAAATCTGTCCATATTATTGGTGCAGGTCCTGCAGGTTTATTTGCAGCATTAGAATGTATTCAATTAGGCCTTAGACCAATCGTATTAGAAAGAGGTAAAGATGTCCGTAGCAGACGTAGAGACTTGGCGCAACTAAATAAAGAAGGCATTGTAAATCCAGAGAGCAATTATTGTTTTGGAGAAGGGGGTGCTGGCACTTACAGTGATGGCAAATTATACACCAGAAGTAATAAAAGAGGCAGTATAGACAAAATACTTCAATTATTTTATCAATTTGGCGCTGACGAGACAGTTCTCTATCAAGCCCATCCACATATTGGCACCAACAAACTGCCTCAAATTATCACAGCAATGCGCCTTCAGATTGAAGCATCTGGTGGACAGGTTTTGTTTGAAAAAAAGATGGTGGATTTTGAATTGGAAAAAGACAAAATAAGTAAGTTGTATTGTTCCGATGGTGCTACGTTCCAAGTAGATTCCATTCTACTTGCTACTGGCCACTCTGCGCGTGATATTTTTGAACTATTTCATAAAAAGGGCATCTTAATTGAGGCAAAACCTTTTGCTTTAGGCGTTCGTGTAGAACATCCTCAACAAGTCATTGATCAAATTCAATACCATTGTCTCAGCAGAGACCCGAATCTACCACCTGCTGCCTATAGTTTAGTAGAACAGGTGCAGGAACGAGGTGTTTTTAGTTTTTGTATGTGTCCAGGAGGCATCATCGCGCCCGCTGCTACTTCACCTGGAGAGATCGTAGTAAATGGATGGAGTCCGAGTAAAAGGAATAATCCTTATGCCAATAGTGGTATGGTAGTACAAATAGATTTGTCGACTGCTGCACAATTTTTAAAACAAACCACTAAAAAGGCATTGGACTTAAACCATCCTCTTTTGCTGTTGGAATTCCAACGATATGTGGAGCATCAAGCTTTCAAAAGTGGCGGCGGTTTACAAGTCGCTCCAGCAAATAGATTGGTTGATTTTTGTACGAATAAAATTTCCAACAACTTACCGGATGCCAGTTATTTGCCAGGATTAAACCCAGCTGATTTAATTGATGTGCTACCAAAATTTGTGCACACGACTTTGCAAGAGGGATTTAAAGCATTTGGTAAAAAGATGAAAGGATATTATACCAATGATGCCATTGTTGTTGCCACAGAAAGCAGGACTTCATCACCAGTTCGTATTCCAAGAAATGCGGAAACCTTTCAACACCCACAAATTAAAAATTTATACCCATGTGGCGAAGGTGCTGGTTATGCAGGTGGAATCGTAAGCGCCGCAATGGATGGCCAGAAACTAGCACAAAGCATTGCGGCGCAATTGAAATAAATAAGGACCTAGAAGGCATCTAGATCAATAGATTATTTAATCTTCTGGCTTTTCTTTTTTGCTGATTAATAATCCGTCTTGGATTAATTTATTTTGTTTGAACGATGCCAATTCTTTTGCAAGATTCCCACTTAGATCTCTCGTTGAATTTAAAGCTGGCTTACCAGCATTGACCCATGCCGTATACCAAAAATCAGCAATCATATTGGCAGATGCGATGAGTTGGACATTCACTGTATTACCCAATGCTTTTGCATAAGCTTCGGCAAATGGCTTAGTATATGCTTTCACTTCCTTCCCATAACGCATTTGATTACGGTATTTTGTTTCAGGTGTAAATTGTTTCGTCACTTCTGTTTCTATTGCCAACATCTGTGGCACTAATGCATGGGCTTTACGAATATCTACCCAAAGTGCCTGAGCAGGATTTTTTAAATATTTTGCTTGATGTGTATTGTACAGCATAAACTGATCTAAATTAATTTCAGGAATAAAGGTCTCCCACATATGGTGTAATCCCTTTTGTCCAGTCAACTGACCATCATAATTCATTGTGGTATGCAATGGCACATGCAAGTCGGCCACATAATGCCCTAGATCTGCAGCATAAAACAAAATGCTGTCTTTATTCTTAGATCTAAACGCTGCAGTTAAATGTTCTAGTTGCATAATTGCATTGTATGGTCCCCACCCCCACTTGATTAAACTATCTTTACCGTATTTTTTTACAGCAGCATCCCATTCGGCTGGCATTTCGTTGACTGCATTCGGACCATAGGCTTCCAAATCAACAAAATGTTTGGTGTCCTCAGTTTTGTCTTTATTCCTTCTAATATCTGGTCTAGGCGCATTGAATACTAAATTATCCATATCTGCATAGAAAAAACTACGTATGGGCTCTGGTAGATTATAAACTGCAATTTGATGGATGGTACGGTGTACTAAAAAGCCCCAACTAGAAAGACTTATAATTGCCACCAATAAAAAAACATTCAACAAGGTTTTCTTTGAGCACATAATCTAAATATTTGCACGAATATAATCCAATATCCCGAGCATATTAACGCTCATCTCCTTAGTTTTTCCACTTGTAAAAAATGAGGCATTTTGATTTGGGAATTCAATGTACATTTAGGTCAAATTTTTATACATGGAGCCTCTATTAAGTTTATCCCATTTGGTGAAACATTATGCCACTCAAAAAGCAGTAGATGATATTAGTTTCGACATTCAAAAAGGGAGCATTTTTGGTTTACTTGGACCAAATGGCGCAGGTAAAACCACTTTATTACGCATGATCACTGGTATTTTTTTCCCAGATGGTGGTGCAATCAAACTAGATGGCAAACATTTTGATCCATTATTGGATATCCGTGAAATAGGTTATATGCCAGAAGAACGTGGCTTGTATAAAAAAATGAAAATTGGAGAACAAGCTTTGTACTTGGCACAATTAAGAGGACTAACAAGGGCTGAAGCAATGGAAAGAATCACCTATTGGTTTGAAAAATTTGAAATGCAAAGCTGGTGGAATAAAAAAGTTGAGGACCTGAGTAAAGGCATGAGCCAAAAATTACAATTTGTAATCACCGTTTTACATGAACCTAAATTAATTATTCTTGACGAACCATTTAGTGGATTAGATCCATTGAATGCGAACTTGATAAAAGATGAAATTTATACATTGGCCAAAAAAGGAGCCACGATTATTTTTAGTACACATCGTATGGAGCAGGTTGAAGAAATTTGTGATCATATTGTACTAGTCAACTTAGGGAAAAAAATATTGGACGGCACAGTAGCTGACATCAAACAGCAATACAAGGAATTTATTTTTGCTATAGAAACCTCCCATCCAGCATTAGTAAAAGACAATGCGCTTTTCAGCATCATCGAAAAGGAAGAGAAGCACCCAAACAAGGTTTTGATCAAGTTAAACCATGCAGTGGCTTCTAATGAGGTGTTGAAATATTTAATTGAACAAGAGGTGCCAATCATTAGCTACAACGAAGTCTTACCAAGTTTAAATGAAATTTTTATTCAACTTGTTGAAGACACACACGCAAAAGCAAGGGCTTTTCAAAATATTTAATTCCATTTACACTTTATTAAATTTACGATATGCATAAGATTTGGATCATCATACAAAGAGAATATACAAGTAGGGTAAAAAATAAACGTTTTTTAATTGTTACATTTTTAGTGCCTTTATTGATGGTTGGCTTGATCGTTGGGTCTGCTTATTTTTCATTCAAAGGTACTGAAGTGCGAAAAATTGCAGTTGTAGATCCCAACGGATTTTTTAAAGATAAATTAAAGGATTCTAAACAATTAATTTTTGAGTTTCCTAAAGATGTAGATACCAGTAATTATAAAGAAAAAGGCTATTCAGATATCTTATTGATGCCATTGTTTGAAGGAGATGCAAAAGCAGATTATATCTTAAGATCTAAAAAATCAATGGGCTTTAGTTTACAAGAAAGAATAAGTAATAAAATAAATGCTGCGATTGAAGATCAGATGTTAGAGAAAGCCGGAATTCAACAAAATGTATTGGATTCAATACATAAATCTGCACAGGTTGCTGAATTAAAAGCTTATGAAGACGAGGGTAAGAAAAGTAAGGAAAGTAATGCTGCATTAGCCATGGGCGTGGGCTATGCGAGTGGTTTACTCATTTATATTACTATGTTTATTTATGGCACCATGGTGATGCGTGGCGTCATGGAAGAAAAAACAAATCGTATTGCTGAGGTCATCGTGAGCAGTGTAAAACCTTTTGAATTGATGCTTGGTAAAATCATAGGTATTGGCGCAGTTGGTTTAACCCAATTTTTAATGTGGATTACTTTGGTGGTTACGTTGACAGGAGTTGGGATGAATTTATTACCAGCAGACATTCAAAATCAAGTTCAACAACTTCAAACAGCCAATGGACAAATGGGCGCTGCTGGTTTAGCACAGGCAAGTGAATCTGCTAAAAATGTTTACGCGATTCAACATACACTAGCAACTACGAACTGGACATTAATTATAAGTTGTTTCTTATTTTATTTTTTAGGAGGATTTTTGTTCTATGCTTCATTGTTTGCAGCAATCGGCAGCGTGGTGAATGAAGATCCACAAGATGCACAAAGTTTAATGTTCCCAATTACAATGCCCATCATTTTTTCATATATCATTACCAATGTGGTAATACAAAATCCAAATACACCCATGGCTTTTTGGGCAAGTGTGATCCCATTTAGTTCACCAATGGTGATGATGGCAAGAATTTCATATGGTGTTCCTACTACAGTACCTTATTGGGAACTAGCATTGAGTATGCTTACTTTAATAAGCGGATTCTTATTTACAACTTGGTTAAGTGCTAAAATTTACAGAACTGGTATTTTGATGTATGGTAAAAAAGTCACTTGGCGGGAAATGATCAAATGGGCATTCGCAAAATCGTAGATTTTGTGAAATATGTTTTCCAATTCGCAAAATCGTAGATTTTGTGAATTGGATTTACAATGCGATCCTGATATTCACCCCTGCTCTTGTATTTGTAATCGGTGGTGATGAAGAAATATATGGTGTAGCTTTTCTTTGATCAAAGAAGAACCTTAAATTGATCTTACTATTTAATACATAATCAATTGATGGCTGTAGCGTAATTTCCTTTTGTCCTCCAGTTCCATATGCATTGGTTTGATCCAATCTACTATTACTATTGTATACATCACGCATAGCTACATCCAATCTAAAAGTAAGGTCATTGGCTAATTTATTATTATTTAAGCCAGGAATATTGAATGGCAATTTCAATCCTCGCTTACGGTAACTGGTACCAACCACCCACTCTGTACTATTGTTTTCACTCAATTGATAATCTACCAAGCTCAAAGCCAATAATCGACTCTTCTTATATTCAAAACGAATAGACCACTGTGTAACAGTTGTCAAATTGAGCCCAATTAATGGTTCCATCTTTTCACTAATTGTGACATTCGGAATTAAAAAATAAGGTACAAAGTTTCCACTCACCTTATCTAAGAAAGAAGGTGCTCCTAAACGATTGGTATCGGCATATAACAATGAACTATTGAAACTATTCATTGATAGACTACCATTGTAGCCATGTGTTAATGAGATATTTGAGAAAAGATTTGATAAACCAGGAATTTTAGTCAATCCATTGTACAATAAATTCCAATTGGGCATTGGCAACATACCAGAAAAAGGATTAGATCGAATACTTGAATTATTCTGATTCAATAAAGCAACTTTTTTAGGATCCTTGCCTGTATAGGCTGCAATGAAAGAAGGAATTAAAACATCTTGTGCATATTTGCCATATCCTATTGCATACCCGTTTGGATCTTTTTTTTGATCCCAATAAGGGTTTAAGGCTGCCACTCGATTTGAAATAATGGATCGATAATTTTGGAAATTTATAAACTGCGTAGAAATTGTATTTGGATTATGCTTATCAAAGAAAGTCTTTAAAGCAACATAACTAATATTGAATCCACCAGCAGACAATGGATTATTATGCGAACGATAGCCATTCATATTTAAACTAGTATCCTTGTACAACTCGGAATACTCTTTAGTAAAGGTCTTATCAAATTTTAAGTCAATGATAAAAGTTTTTATTGGCTCAATCATCACCCTAGCACTTAATCTTTGATCAAAACCTTGACGGAATAACAGATTAAAACTAGCATCCTTAGTCAACAATCCCTTTCTTTCTTGTGCATTCAACCAATTGCTATCGGGTTGCTTCCCCATCGCATAGTCAAAGCCAGGTGCAAACCCATTGAAGTCTTTATCTATAAACTGAACACCTGACATGAACCCTGGTAAACGACTATTGAAATTTTCTGCATAATCAATAGATGCATTTTGAACCATTGTCAATAAACCAACTAAGGATTTAACTGGTCCAGGAACATTCAAAACCTCATTGGCTTTAAGCACGCGCATTGCAATACGTTCTTGTTTTCTTGCTTCCTTCCATTTTTTATAAGCAGAATCTCTGGCTTTGCCCGTTAATCCATTCAATGCATCTTCTTTACGAATAATCAATTTATTGGATAATGGATTGGCCTGACTTGGAGTTGGCCTAGCATTGGATAATGCTGAACGAATAAATTTAGATTTATTGTAAAAACTGTTGAAATTAAATTGTGCATTCACCTGATGTGAAATGGTATTTTCAATTGTGTTTCCTAATGAAGTAGCCAACCTACTCGCTCCTACCCAATTGTAATTTGTAGACACATTATAACTTGCTAAAATCCAATCTGTCAATGGAAACTTGCTTGTAGGCAAATCATAACGCATTGTAATACGCTGATTGTACAATGTATTGCGTCCTCCTCTTAATAGCATTCTAGTCAAAGAATCTTTTTTGGCTTTGGTATCAATACGTCCATCTGGCTCGTCAATTCTTGAATTTAAATTCGCAACGACATCTAAATTGATTGACCTAGTAATTGGCCAACGTAAATTAAAGATGCGTCCCATGGTAAAATATTTATCATAGGTTGTCTCAACTTGCTCTGTAGTACCATCAAATGAATTGACCATTCGAGGCGTATATTCACCAAACTGACGATCAAATACCGTTCTGTAACTAATCAAACTAGGGGTTGGTGAGAAATTGAAATCCTTAATTAAAGAAAACCAAGGTGACTTTGATTTGATCAATTTAGAAAATGGCTGATATGTCTTTCCATTATTGTTAAAAGTGTAGCCAATTGAACCACGCTGTTTAACAACTTGATTTAATTCAATCACAGGACTTGTTTGTTGTAATTGAGAATATGAATAACTAAAATCTAAATTACTAATACTCAACATCGTTGTTTTTTTGCCTGGTAAAAAACGCACGTTGGTAAAATTCAAAGTTTTAATAGTGGTTTCGTCGATAGACGCTCTTTTGATAGAATCTCTTATTGCTCCTGAAACAGATTTTATTTTATCTGCATAAAGGATGTCTTTATTAAAAGGATCGAATTCAGGATTTTCCTGCGATTTGTTTAGACCAGCAAAAACTGGCAAAGAAATCTTAGCTTGTTTTGGCAATAATTTACCGGCGTCAAGATTGGTTGCAATATCCAACTGCGTATACCCTGTCTTAGATCTTTCGTTCATTTTTTGTTCAATATTTCCAAAACCCGCGGTACGATTGTTGACAGAAACTGCAAGCGTTCCTAGGTCTGCTAATACAATATCCATTCGACCCAATGCGGCCCAAGATCCACGTTCATCTAAATTAGATAACCTTAATTCATTCACCCAAACTTCAGCATCCATGAAGTTTTGATTAGAAGTATTTTCAAAAGCAATCAAAATACCACGAATCTCACCTAAGTTAGGATTACCCATCACTGAGTAAGTATGATTATTGGCTTGTTTCTGACTATACTTTGCATTAAAATTAAAATTCTGCTTATCTCTATCTATTTTAAGTTTCACCAAATCGGTTAAACTTAAATTCATTTCATTTTCCAAAGGCCACACATCCCTTGCTTCAGCAATTGAATAGGTTTTTCTTTTTGTAGTCGTCAATGGAATTCGAACTTCATAATAGTTGTTTTGAAAATCTTGTCCAATTCTCAAAACAGCAGTAATCACTCCTTTCTCAACAATATCAGGTTGGTTTTTATTTTCGGCATGTAAAAACATCGAAAGATTTCCATAGCGACGAATATCAATATTCATTGTTTTAAAGACCCCTCTTGGTGTCGTATGCTTTTGTAAACGATTTAACTGCACACTCAATGCCTGCTCATTTTGCAATAAATTCACCCCATTATTACTGAGTAATTGAACACGCTCAATACCAGGTGGAACTAAATAGTTTACAGGTGTTCTACTACCATTCTCCTCCAAACTCACTGCTATGGTATTGACTGTTGCAGTATTATTTTCAGGCGTAATTAATTTATAGTCTCCTGAGCTATCAATATCATAGGCAAATTGTCTCCATTGATTGCGTACTAAATCTAATTTGGCAAAACGTAAAGTGATGGAATCCTCAAAACCAGTTAGATACATCCTTAAGAAACGGATTGATTTAAAATCACGAATCCCCCCCATCCTGTTCGAAAAAGATTTAATAGGCACTCTAAATAAATACCAATTTTCAATTGACTTTGTCCCATCAGCCAAAGTTACATTGACTGTTTTTGAATCGGTCACATACCTTGTTGCGTTCACCCCTAATTGACCTTTTTGCAAATCAATCTCATATTCAAAATAGGCTTCAGTTTCATTCAATGTGTTATCTCTGTTTAGATCTTCATTGTCAGGCAACAAAGTTGCCGCACTACTAAACTGACTTGTACCAGCCAAAGCAGAGTTACCCTGTGGATTATTGAAATATTTATACCTACTTAAAATATTTGCACCTGCAGCATCATAACTCGCATCTCGATACCAAACGTAGTTATCTGCAGAAGGGTCTTTTGTAAATTGTTGCGCTACTGCACTATTCCCAATTTGATTAATGATGTATGCTTTCTTTATACGTTCATCTTCGTCTCCTAAACCATCTAAACCAACATCTTGGTATTTTCTATCTTCAGGATTATTACTAAATGCATTGGTGACTTGTATTGGATTGACTGGTACCCTCCCCCAAGTTGAACTATCAATACTTGCAGGAATCGTAGGCGTTGGCATACCATTTTCATAAAAACGTCTACCGTCTTTCAAAATATCCTCACTTACATTTCCTAAATTCAAATATAATTTACCTCTTGTTGCTGCAGACCTGATGAAAGGATCTTGCACCCAAAATTCTACATATTCTATGATCCCTGTTTCAAAATCAGTTTGATCTAAGGAACGCATGATACCACCCCATTTTTCTGTAGGATTTTTGACCCTTCCATTCGCATCCAAATCCTTAAAATTGTAATTGTAAGGTCCCCGCTCTTTTGGGTAATAACTTAAATCAAATGTTGGCAACTGCACATCGGTGATATTAGTTGTCTTTTGAGGAAACAATTCATTGGTAAATACTTGACGTATTCTAGGATCACTCAATGCAGCTACATTGTTTGCTAGTGGGTTATTCGCACTATTACGATCTTGTAAATTAGGCTCAATTGTATACCAAGCCAATCTCGCTCTATTTTTATTATAATCCACAGAATCTGCTAATGCGCCTTCCGGAAATTGATCCAATGGTGTAGATGCAAGTGTCCAAGCTGTGAATGGAAATCTTAAATCAATATTGGTTCTGGTAGATTCAAAATCATCTAAATAAACAACTCCTGCCCCTCCTCTGCCAATCTGTTGAGCATGACCAGGTTTTAAAATTGCTGCTTCTCCATATGCAATGATTGAAGATTTTGCTTTAGTACTATAAAAAGGAAGTTTATCTAATAATCTTGTTAAACCTGGCAGCTCTTTTTTATAATTAAAATCAAAACCATACATGGCATTTTTAATTGGATCAGATCCAAAATTGGTTTTTGTAAAAAATGGACGTTCACTTAATCGAGCAGATGAAATACCAAAATTAAAATTCTTACTTGCTAAATAGTCTAATCTTAATGCCCTGAAGCCTCGCTCTTGAAAACCAAAACCTAAATTGTTTTCAAAAGAAACATTGACTGGAATATTCGAACTTAAAATGCCAGGATTGATTATTCTTACAGTACCAGATCCATAATCTACAATATAGTCCATGCCTTCTTTTAAAATTTGTCCACCTGCACGCACACTAACCGAGCCTTGGGGAACATTAAAAGCATTTAAACTAATCTCTGAGCCACCTGCACTTCCCTTAACCTGCCCTTCCATCACAAATCTGTTGAGATTAGCAAATGTTTGCGCTTCTGCTTTGATATTGCGATACAATTGAGGATAGATGTATTTTTTTGCAATATTCGTATCCACCCCTGCAAAAGCAATATTTTGTAAATCTTTACCAAATGGTTCCAATAATGGGAAGACAATCCTACCCATATTCGACAAGACAGTATATCCTTCTACATAATCAAATACACCATCCGGTTGTGGATCGTTTCGATTATTTAAACGATCTAGCTGTAAAATTTTAATTAATGACTTTCCTTCATAAGCCTTATTGGTAACAGGCATATATCGCTTCAATCCTGCACTCGGCTCTTCGTACAAAATATTTAATTGAAAATCCTGTTGTTGAATCGCACCAAACAAATCCAATGAGTACACGTTTTTCATCATTAAATCCCAAATTGGCAAATCTGTCCTTTGAGTTGTCGCTTTCAACAATTTCAAATATAAAATTTGCTGTACCCCTTTATTTGGATCTAATGCAACGCCTTCAGAAAATTCACCCACTTGATACACTTTACCATTGTAAGTGTATTGAAAAGCGACTGCTAAAACTTCATCTGCTTGCAGTGGAATATTTAAAGATAAGAATCCAACCTGCCCATTAAAAAAATATTCATTCTCTGTTAACTTTCTTGCAAAAGTTCGTTCATAATCCTCTGCTGACCTTAAGCCTTCCTGTGCTAAAACAGTTGAAACACCAGCAGGGTTTCTTGCATTGGGCTGATTGATGAGTTTGGAATATAATTTATTAGCACTATTATCAGGGAATGGATTGTTTGGATTGGACTCGTAGGCTTTTCGTTCTGCCCTCAAAACTGGCTCACCTATATCTGTTAAGCCCACTACATCTCTTGCATTGGTTGTTTGTCCATTACGATTGGTTACCCAAACTTCAATCCGCTTAATTTGTATTTGTGAATTAATGACCGGCAAAGTACTCATTGCCTTATTGTAATTATCTCTAAAATATTGTGCTAATAAAAAGTGTCTATTTTCTTCGTAATCATCCAATCTTTTTTGAAAACGCTGAGTAGATGATCCACCTTGCAATGCCATCGATTGCCTTTGTGATTTTTGATTGGCAATTGCTCCAGTAACAAATAATTTACCAAATTGTAATTGAGCTTTTACCCCAAATAAATTTTGAGTACTTGGTATTAATGTACTTCTAGAAACGTAATTGATATTTCCAGCTTCGATATACTTAATCACTTCATCTTTCTTTCCCTTGTAGTTTAATCTGATCTGATTGTCGAAACCAAGATTAGACAAAGAGTTTAAATTAATTGGAAACCTTAACTTATCTCCAATACTTGCGTTCATGCTAAAATTTGTATTGGCATCAAAATCAAATCCGCCATTTTTACGAGCTCGTTCTGGCAAGGTTGGATTCTTAACATTCTGTCCTTGATAACCCGCCTTGATATTGATTTCTCCTACTGGTTTAATGTCAATTTTTAAATCAGAACCTGTCTTACCAAATAGTCGATCAAAATAACTATCAAATACTTTAGTTTTTGGTCTAGTGATTTTACGATTCAATACCCCCAAGGAATTTGCACGTTGCATAAAATATGCTTGCTCATCTTTCTTGGTTTTAAGTTTCCAAAACTCATCAAAACTTAAAGTGGACGGAAAACGATTATATCCCCCTCCAAATTGCTCGGTGATATAATATTGTCTTGTTTTGGGGTCATACTCTACTCTGCGCTTTAATAAGCTGGAGTCTCTGATATCAAATGGGTTGTTGCTAGGTTGAGTTAAAAAATCTCCACGTTTATCAGCAATCGGAAATCTCAACTTCCCAACTAGTGTGTCACTTGTTTTTTTTGCAATGGTATCTTTAAAAGGAGGCTTTAATCTACTTGTATCTTGAGCACGACCTGTCTGCTTCAAAAGAAGTAAACCCGATAGCAACATGACAGTGTGAAAAAATCTCAAGAATGAAGCGTTTAAAATATTCGATTAACAATTTTTGAGGGCTTGTTTGATTAAAATTTCCAAAGAGACATCTGCCCCTTCTGATTGAATCGCCTTATCGATTGCTTTTTCTGCAACCGCTTTTTGTATCCCTAAAGAAACCAATGCTTGAATAGCATCTTGATGCGGAGTGGATTTATTAAATGTAGTCCCGCCAACTTGCATGATGGGTGACTTTGACAACTTATCTTTTAATTCTAAGACCAATCGCTCTGCTGATTTTTTTCCAATCCCTTTGATCTGTTCTAATTGACGTGCATTACCATGTACAATTGCACGAATAATTTCCTCTGGACGCATACCAGACAACATCATTCTTGCTGTACTAGCCCCTACACCTGATACACTAATTAACTGCAAAAACAATTCTTTCTCATCCTGTCCATGAAAACCAAATAAAACCTGAGAATTTTCAGTTATATGTAAATAGGTATGCAATAAACCTTTCTCTTTTCCCGAGATGGACTCATACGTGTTTAAACTTATATTGACTTCGTAGCCAACTCCTCCAACATCCACTATCAGTTTAGCTGGGGTCAATTGGACAAAGTTCCCTTGTAAAAATGCGATCATAGTCTCTCAAAAATAACACTTAAGCAATGAAAAATAGGCATTTGGGCCATTTCTTAGGCAATTTTTAAGATATTTGTGGCCCAAACAAACTAAAGAACTATGTCCCAAAAGCTGAAAGCAGCCATCACCTCGGTTGGAGGATATGTACCAGAGACCAAATTGACCAATTTTGACCTTGAAAAACTAGTAGATACGAACGACGAATGGATCAGAAGCCGAACTGGCATTTCTGAGCGTAGGATCCTTAGGGAGCCTGGTAAAGCAAGCTCCGATATGGCAGTAAAAGCAATTGAAGAGATCTTGAAAAAAAAGCAACTTGACCCTTTAGATATTGACTGCATTATTTGTGCAACTGTTACCCCTGATATGGTTTTTCCAGCTACAGCGAATATCATTGGAGATAAAATTGGAGCAAAGAATGCTTTTGGGTTTGATTTAGGTGCAGCATGTAGTGGATTTTTATTTGCATTAACTACAGGAGCGAGCTTTGTGGAGGCTGGAAGGTATAAAAAAGTAATTGTGGTGGGGGTAGATAAAATGAGTTCTATTATTGATTACACAGACAGAGCAACTTGTATCATTTTTGGGGATGGCGCTGGTGCAGTTTTATTGGAACCAAGTATGGATGAGAACGGCTTTCAAGATTCAATTTTAAAAAGTGATGGAAGTGGAAGCGCATACTTACATCTTAAAGCAGGAGGAAGTTTAAAACCTGCTTCGATCGAAACTGTGATGGCTAGAGAACACTATGCTTTTCAAGATGGTCAACCAGTTTTTAAATTCGCAGTAACTGGTATGGCCGATGTTAGTGCAGAACTTTTAGAAAAACACCATTTAACTGGAGAAGATATTGATTGGTTGGTACCACATCAGGCAAATTTAAGAATCATTGACGCCACAGCAAACCGCGTTGGATTACCTAAGGAGAAAGTAATGATCAATATCCAAAAATATGGCAATACCACTGCTGCAACCATCCCATTATGTTTATGGGAATGGGAAGCTCAACTAAAAAAAGGTGATAATTTAATATTGGCTGCGTTTGGTGGTGGATTTACTTGGGGCGCAGCTTTGGTAAAATGGGCTTATTAATCGTATATTAGCAAGAAGAATTATCTATTTTAAAAAACCGCATTATGAGTAAGAAACAATTTAAAGGCATCAGTACAGTAACACTTCATACTGCAGGACATGAAAATGATAATTTTTCGCATACGACCCCTATTTATGCCACATCTACTTTCACTTTTGGATCTGCAGAAGAGGGAATGGAAAGATTCAAGGGAGATGATAAAACAAAATTGTATACAAGATGGGGTAACCCTACTTTTACTGCAGCTGAGGAAACGATTGCTGCATTAGAAGCACATGGACTATTGAATGAACAAGGCACACCACTTGAGCTAAAGGCACTTTTGCACTCAAGCGGACAAGCGGCAATGACAACATTATTCTTTAGTAATTTAAGCGCTGGAGACACATTGATTTCACACTATTCATTGTATGGTGGATCACAAGAGTTAATGCAAAAAGTTTTAGTAGAAGCAGGTGTTAAAGTAATTTTAATAGACATACACAACGAGCAAACTTTAGTAGATACCATTCAAGCAAATCCAAGTACGAAATTGATTCACTTAGAAACACCAGCAAATCCTACTTTGCAATGTGTAGATATTCAAGCAATTTGTAAGATTGCAAAAGCACATGGCATCAAAGTTTCTGTGGACAATACGGTTGCAACGCCTTATTTACAGCAGCCATTTGCTTTGGGAGCAGATTTTGTATTTCATTCTGCCACTAAGTTTTTAAATGGTCATGGCAGCGCATTACATGGTGTCTTACTTGGAAAAGATTTGGAATTCATGCGCACTAAAGCATGGAAATGGCATGTGTTAATGGGCGGCAATAGCAATGCTTTTGATGCATATCTACTCATACAAGGCATGAAGACATTGGAATTAAGAATGGAAAAACATTGCAGCAATGCTGCTAAAGTGGCCAATTTCTTAGCTGCCCACCCTGCGATTGAACATGTAAACTATACAGGACTTGAAACACATCCACACCATGCCATTGCAAAAAAACAGATGAAATACCATGCGCCTTTGATAAGTTTTGAACTTAAAGGTGGTATAGAGGCTGGGAAAAAATTTATCAATGCGGTTGAAGTTTGTACACGTGCGGTGTCATTAGGCACAGTAGACACATTGGTATCACACCCTGCAAGCATGACACATATGTCAATACCAAAAGAAGAAAGAATAAAGTATGGTATTACAGATGGTTTAATTAGAATGAGTGTGGGTATTGAAAATATTGAAGACCTGGAAGCAGATCTTGCACAGGCATTGGTGAAAGCAGCATCATAGTTCATCCATTCCTTTTTTAAATAATTTGTCAACCAAATTGATATGGATATTTTAATTCGTAAAGCACGTAAAACTGATTGTGCACGCATGATGGAACTGATTCAAGAATTAGCAGTTTACGAAAAAGCTCCTGATGAAGTGACGGTTTCCCTTAGCCATTTTGAAGAAAGTGGATTTGGCAGTAATCCAGTTTGGTGGGCATTTGTGGCCGAAGTAAATGGCGTAGTGATTGGCATGGCATTGTATTATGTTCGTTACTCTACTTGGAAAGGACAAAGAATGTATTTAGAAGATATCTTGGTGACAGAAGAAATGCGCGGTAAAAAAATTGGTAGTTTATTATTTGATGCGCTCATTAAAGAAGCAAAAGAAAAGGGATTCAATGGTATGAACTGGCAAGTACTTGAATGGAATGAGGCAGCAATCAATTTTTACAAAAAATACAATGCCAATTTTGATCCTGAATGGGTCAACTGCTCTATCGTATTTTAATGAACTAGATTAATCAAACAAAGTCCTCATTAATTCAACCTTTCGTTTTCCAAAAGACTTAGAAAATGTTAGTTCAAAACTATTGGAACGGATACCTGCTGCCGACAATCCATTGTTGTAGATATCATAACTCATCCCAAAAATATAATCGTCCATCATAATATTAACAGACGGAATAATTGCATCTTTATATCGGTAATAACATCCTAGGTATAAACGACGATCATGGTCAAATTTATACATAATTGGCAAGGAAAAACTACCACCTGCTACATAGGAATTTACTTTATTTCTGCTACTAAATGCACCATGCAATAAGTAGGTATAATCCTCGCTAAAATATTTTTCCAGATTAAAGAATAGCGCAGCACGCATCCCAGGTGCTTCATTAAACGGAGAATTTGTGACATCTGGTTTTGCAAAAAAGAAACCGTTCGCACTCACTTGTAGAAAAGTATTATTCGAGTGTCTTGTATAGAGCAATCCTGTATTGGCTGACAATCGACCAGGATTAGATATTAAAATTTCATTTGTCGGAATGCCAGATAAATTTCCAGACGGATCATACATATCACCAAATCTCAATTTAGATCGATCCAAATTAGTTTGCGCATAAGTCACCCCCAATCCTATGGCCAAATTAGAAAAATCATCTCCATCTAAAAATAAATGATATGCCGTATTGATTGTAATATAATTTGTGTTCAATAGGCCATTCATTAATTGCTCAGAAATAATTTGTCCACCAATGCCTAAGTAATTTGTTTGATCCAATGCCTTTCGATTGTATTTTCTATCCCACCCCACCACAATCGTTCTAGCAAAATTTGCACCACCAATTGATTGACTTCTCAAATTGGATTGAATACGTTGATCAAATACACCATTCCCCACCGATGCTGGACTCAAGAATTGGGCCGCAGCAAATGGCTGAGACAAAATAAGTTCTTGTGCAGTTGATGTATTCATCAGCACAAAAAAGAAAATTGATATGGTATATTTTAATTTCAAATTATTTTAACAATAGGACGGTGCCAGTTTTTGAATTAGTTACTCCATTTCTGTCAACATAAACTGCCGTCCAATAATAAATATCAGTTGGCATAGTATTCCCATTATAGCTTCCATCCCATCCTCTACTTAAGTCTTGTGATTGAAAAACCAAATTACCAGACCTGCTAAATATTTTTAAACTATTCAATGTAGTCACTCCTGCATTACTAATCACTTTAAGCACATCGTTCAATCCATCCCCATTGGGTGTGAATGCATTGGGCAAATCAAAAATAATAACAGCAGGCGCTATCGTAATTTCAAAATCTGCACTTTGCGTCAAACAGTTATTCGCATCTTTCACCTGATACTTAACATTAACAATTCCTTCCTTAATCGCACTAAATACTGCAGAAGCCCCTCCACTAATGCTATAATTTGTAGTATTATTTGGTATCCAAGTATAGGTATAAGGTGCAGTTCCACCACTTGCAGCTGCTGTCAAATCAATACTATTCCCTTCCATTACTTTATTATTTGTTGCTACAATTACAGCAGCATTGGGTAATGGATAAAATGTCGCAGTGGTATTTTTTACAATACTTTCACAAGAGGTAGTTTTATCTATAATTTTTCCTGAATAAACTCCTGGAACTGTCGTTACAAAACTTGATACAGATCCAGGCGCAGTAACACCAGATGGCACTGTCCATAAATAATTATAATCCGTCAAAACACCAGTAGAAGGTGTGATTCTGATATTTTGTGGATTACCCAAACAAACTGTTGTATTATTGATTGTAAAATCAGGAATTGAATTGACTGTAACAGCCACAGAACTAGAATTGAAACAGCCATTATCATCTGTTCCAGTAACACTGTAAGTTTTAGAAGTACTTGTGGAAAGACTTATAAGATTATTTGTATTTCCGTTATCCCAAAAATAAGTTCCACTTAAACCAGCACCAGATGCAGTAAGTGTAATAGTTTCCCCCTCGCAAATAACATTTTTAGAAGCAGTTGCAATAATTGTTGGTTTTGCATTGACAACTACAGTAATCGGGTCAGAAGCTTCACTAACACAACCATCGACTGTAACAGTTGCTGTGTAACTTCCTGACGCGATTGAAGTAACAGTTGCAATTGTTGGATTCTGATCTGAAGATGTAAAATTATTCACACCAGTCCAAGAAAATGTACCTCCAGTAACATTCGCAGTAGTCAAATTTAAATTTACGCCTTCACATATTGGACTATTGCTTGTAATTACGGGTTTTGATGGAATTGGTTTAATTTCAACTTCAACTTCATTTATATCAGTACAACTTTCTGTAGTTGTCCCCTTAATATAATAAGTCCCTGTCGTAGTAACTGCTGACGGCGTTGTTAATACCGTTGTCGCTGCAGCATCTGTGTAATAACTATACGTAATACTAGATGTTGAACCTGCCGTAATTGAACTTGCTGTTAAATCTATAGCATTAGGCGCACACACCGCAGATGGATTTGTGATCACTACTGTTGGAAGTGGATTCACCGTAACAGAAGCAGGTTCAACTTTACTACAGTTTGAAGCTGTTGTACCCTTAATATAATAAGTCCCTGTCGTAGTAATTGCTGACGGCGTTGTTAATACCGTTGTCGCTGCAGCATCTGTGTAATAACTATACGTAATACTAGATGTTGAACCTGCCGTAATTGAACTTGTTGTTAAATCTATAGCATTAGGCGCACACACCGCAGATGGGTTTGTAATTGTAACTATTGGAAGTGGATTCACCGTAACAGAAGCAGTACCACTTGCCGTATTACTACATCCAGTTAAACCTGATTCACTCACTCCTGATAATACATATGTAAAACTATTTGCAGCATTCACAGGTACACTTATAC